>Ga0207938_1000115_pt1 | contig 13368 bp, 11 predicted proteins | sample LakMenEpi15Mar12_FD_150671 | JGI IMG/M metagenome (GOLD analysis project Ga0207938, IMG submission 150671) | Freshwater microbial communities from Lake Mendota, WI - 05MAR2012 deep hole epilimnion (SPAdes) | ecosystem: Environmental > Aquatic > Freshwater > Lake > Epilimnion/Euphotic zone ...
CCATGCGTCCACCGCCTGATTGTGCAAAATCCCACGGTCTTTTTTCAAACTGTTGTGGTTCCCATGCATTGTAAATATCAAGCGCTAGCGATTCTTGTTCAATAGCTTCCAACGATTGGCAAATTCTGTTTTGTAAATCTAAATACCAGTTGTGTAAGTCTTCAGCGTAAGGGGGAGGAATGGTCATGGTTCAACTGACGTAAACTTTCTGCCAGCACCATAGCACCTGCAATGGCCATGTTCAAGGAGCGGCGATCGGGCAGCATAGGAATGCGCACCCGATTGGGAATTGATTGATAAACTTCTTCAGGAACGCCAGAACTTTCACGGCCAACCATTAATATATCATCTGGTTGAAAAGTGAAATCCCAATAGCTTTGTTCAGCTTTGGTATCAAGCAATACAATGCGCTGGGTGGTGCGCAGGTTTTTATATACGTCCCAGCTTTCAAAACGTTCAACATTGGCCAAATCTGCATAGTCCATGCCTGCGCGTTTTAAGTGCTTATCGCTCCATACAAAACCGGTGGGTTCAATAATATCAATAGGCACGCCGACGCAGGCACCTAAGCGAATTAGGGTGCCCACATTTTGTGGAATTTCTGGTTGGTATAAACTTAAGCGCATTGTGTAATATACACGATAAATTTTATAATTTCATACCATTCATTTCGTAGATATCATCGAATACACTTCTGGGTGAAGATTCTTTTTCTTTTATTTTAGCGACTTCAGAAGGTGGGCGAGAAAGCTCATTGCCCTCTACTTTATTTATTGTGAGAGATGTTGCTGCTTCTGGGGTATTGACTATATAGTCAGCACGCAAACTTTTATGTGCTAAAATACTACGCATTTTCGCTGATATAAAGCTCTCATTTTCAGACTCAAATATCCCTCCGAAAAGAGTGGAGCCTAAATCAAATTCTCTTCGTGGAATCAATCTGTAGTTTTGATAATGCTCAAAAAAAGCATCTGTAATTTCTTTTCTGTACTCCCTGTAGTAATTGCGGAAATGCTTTTCTGTGCATTTTTCATCCACCTCTAATAAGCATCTAAATGATTTTTTAGAAAGGTCATCGGAAGGCTCACGCTTCAGTGCTTTTATACGAAGCAGAACCATAAATTCATTACTATCTTTTTTAAAGATTCCATAAATGATAGGGCGAACATTTAAATGATGAAGTAACTGATTGATGCATGTTTTTTTTAAATTGGCTTCTTGGCTGAAAACTAACTCTACTATTGCAGAGGCTGATATTTTACTGTTGTAGTCATTAATAATAGCTTTTATGTTCTCTTGCTCTAAATCTTGCAAGGTTAAGGGACGTGCATAGGTTCGCTCAGTTGTGAAGCTTAACAGCTCTGCGAGTGATAATTCTTCTCCCAGGCTCGCTAAGGAAACAGTGTTGCCGCTATAGGAAAAGTAAATTTGTATTCTGCCATCAATTTCATAATTAGAAGGGCGCCTATCAAATATTCTAATAGCGCGATCTTGCTCATCATACCTTGTTTCTACGAGGACGAACCCAACGTTTGCTCTCGATACACGTGAGGCAATGTTGTCCGGATCCGATTTTCCGCTCCAAGCCATGTGTGGAAAATGGTCAAACAAAGCATTAAGTACATTCCCGCCTAGACCTTTTCCTTGTACAGAAAGTGCTAAAATCCTAGCTATTTCCCAGACTTGTTGAGTTGTTGAACTGTATATTGATGGGTAAGTAAAAAGTACTCCGCATACTCCTTTATGAGTCTTGATTACCCACCCCCGAGAAGTGGGTTCTGGTTCAGAATATCGCTGTTGCTCTAGCCTTGAAAACATTTTCGTTATTGCGTTTTTACCTATAGGGTGCCCTGACCCGTAATCTTTCATTACTTTTTTGTTTTTTAAAATAGGGGCTATTTCTTCAACAAAAATTTGCCGAACAGGAGATAGCACAAAATTACCATCGACAATTTCACAGACAGGAGACACACTACGTAGAATGGGAGATGCGCTTCTATTTTCATATTCTGGTAATTGGTCTTGAAGATGTTGGGAAGGTGCACAAGCATGTAACACATGCATTATTAAAAACGAAGCGAGAAAACATTTCATGTTTCTCTCCGTCTATTAAAACTTCTTGAGCAAAATATAATAATAAAAATTTTAAATTGCAATTAGTTTTTTTGTTTTTTTTACAAGCCCTCAAACCTAAGCAGGTAACTTAATTTTGAGAGGATTTTTCTTCTTTATTCTTCTTTTTCTTTTTTTTCTGTGTCTTGCTCTGACTGACTTCTTCATGGATAAGCTCATCTACACCGACAGGAGAAATTCTTTCAGATGGAGCCACTTCGATGGGTGGGAAGTGTGTTCGGCTTTTATCTATAAAGATTTTATCTTCATGTAAGCATTGGTCTGCATACTCACGTTCCAAGCTTGCTAAGGAAAAAATGTCGCCACTATAACTAAACCTAATTTGAGTTCTTCCTTCAATTTCATTATTTGAAGGGCGTTGATCAAATCTTCTAATGGCCCGATCTTGCTTATCAAATTTCGTTTCTACGTGGGTAAATCCAACTTTTTCTCTCGATTTCCAAGATGCTACATTTTCTAGATCAGATTTTGCTCTCCAAGTTGCATCTGGAGTATATTCAAACACAGCTTCAAGCACTGCTCCACCTAAACCGTGTCCTTTACTGCAGGCACTAGAATGCGTGCTACTTCTAATTCTTTTTTAGTTTTTGAACAAGGTCTTGGTTTGTAAGCAAAAACCACACCACTTACCCCTTCGTGGGTAATGATTCCCCAACCACGAGAAGCAGGATCTTGTTCAGAATTTTGCAGTCGAGCTTGTTTCTCAAATCGTTTACGCACTTCGTTAACGTCTACGGTTTGTCCTTTTCCATAATATTTCATGGTTATAGGGCATCCATAAGCAGAAGCCATTGGTTCCGCAAAATCTGGTTGTATTGGAACCATTTTAAATCGTTCATTGACAATTTCACCGCAATTAGGTGGAGATACGCTGGGAGAAGGTGTTCGGAGTTTCGTAACGCTTAGGGGGCAAAGATGGATATATGCACTCTTGGTATTTTAGTAATTCGTTTTCAATTTCAGGTTCAAAAAATTGGGAAGGTGTAGAAGCATGCAAACCATGCATGATGAAAAATAAAGCGAGTAAACGATACATGTTTCTCTTTGCTCAGAAAGGCTCACTGATGGCAATGTACTGCTGAGAATTTTAAATAGCAAATGGTTTTTAAAACGCTTTAACAAGTTGAAGTCATTCCCGTGAAAAACACACTAGTGTGCCTGCACGGGAATGATAATAGAAAGCGACATTACTGCCTAAAACAATGACTTCACAAAAGACTTAATTCTGCAGAAAATACCGTCTGTTGTGCAAGATGTAGTTGGTGCTGCAGCAACCTCTGGTTTCCATCCATAAGCCATTATATTTGTGCCTATTTTTGCATTGATTTCTGGGAATGTTATGTTATTTACCCAATAGGCAAACCGGCTGGTGTTGTCGTAAAACATGGGAATGAAATAATACATATTCATTAAATACCGGTCCAACGTATGGGCACGTTCTGTTAATTCTTCAGGTGTTTTTGCATCAGCAAGGCCTATTGCTAATTGTTCAGCAATTGGATCTTTCAAACTGCCATAATTGCTGCTGCCTTTTGTGTCTGCCATTTTTTGAGAATAGTAAAACACTTGATCAACCCCTGGGGACAAGCTATTCGCACAAGCATGAATAATTATGTCAAAGTCACGGTCATCAACGCGGGTTTCGTACTGAGCATTATCCATAACGCGAATAACCAGTTCAACGCCCAATTTACGCAGACTTTCTTTTAGTGCCAATGTGATTTTTTCAAGCTTTGTGTCTTTGTACATAAGCTCAACTTTTAAAGGCTCGCCCTTATTGTTTGTGCGCATTCCTTTTACAATTTTCCAACCGGCATCATCTAGCAATTTGCCAGCGATTTCCAAATTGGTTCGTTGGTCGCCATCACCTTTTGTGCGTGCTGGTACAAACCCGGTTTTGGTCATTGTTTCATAAAGTTCGCCTGGAATTTTTTCTTTTAAGTCCTCCAATGTTTTTAGCTCAATTTCACTTGCTGCACCTTTGTGAGCAAGGTGCGTGTTAGCAAACAAGCTATCCATTGGTTGCATTGAACCAGAGAAAATCATTTTATTTAAGGTGTCAAAATCAAAGGCCATAGCCAATGCTTTTCGCACGCGCCAGTCAGCAAATATTGGGCGTTTCATGTTGTATAAAAATGAACGCACCATTACAGATTTTTGGTGGGTTCCATCAACCTTTGTTACCTTACCATTTTTGAGTGCTGGGAAGTCGTACCCGGTTTCCCAATTACTTGGGTTTGTTTCAAAATAGGCATCAAATTCACCCGCTGTGAAGCCTTGGAATTGTGCCTGTGATGTTTTGTAGTAATCAATACGAATGCGTTCAAAGTTATTCATACCTTTGGTTACATTCAAATTTTCAGCCCAATAGTTTTGTACTTTTACGTAAACGATGCTTCGACCTTGGTCAATTTTTTCAATTTTGTATGCACCTGAACCAACGTAAATATCAAAGTTGAAAGATGCCAATTCTTTCCCTTCTAAAATATGCTTCGGCAATGGACGCATCGTTGAAATGCTAAATGGCAGTTCTGCATTATAAGTGCCGTCTTCTTCTTTTTTAAGAGTCACACGCACTGAAAGAGGTCCTAGAATTTCAATTTTCTCAATTTTCCCATAATAGTTACGGTAAACAGGTGCACCTTGTTCGCGTAAATATTCATAAGTGAATTTCACATCTTCCGCGGTAATAGCATGGCCATCGTGGAACTTAGCATTGGGGTTAAGTTCAAAAGTCACTTGTGAATTATCTGCTGAAACGTCAATAGATTCCGCAATTAATCCGTATAATGTAAAAGGCTCTTCTGGGTTTTTATACGTCAATGCGTCAAAACATAACATAAAAACACCCTCAGCTTTGGTGCCTTTAATTGCATGGGGGTTTGCCGTATCAAACGTACCAATCGTGCTTAAACGTAACGTACCACCCTTTGGGGCGTTCACATTTACATAAGAAAAATTGCTAAACCCTTGGGGGTAAAGTGGCTTACCAAATCGGGCAATGCCATGGGCTTTTTCAGCGCTTAGGGTTAGGAAAAATACAGTAATAAGGGTAAAAAGGAAACGAAACATCTTGTTCAAAATATAGTTAAATACAATGATCTACATATAGCGATTTCATTAAATAATGTCATCAGCTAAATTTGTGAGGGTTTCATCATGAGAAGCAGGGAAGGAGGCAATACTAACTTTAAAGCTAGTACTGCCTCTCATTTTATTTACCATTCAGTTTTACGAGCAAAACTAGGGTGGAACTTTTCTACTTGAGAATTGTACGCGTTTTCTACTCTACGTGGTGCAGAAGCTAAAACAGACTTAACCAGATCGGTTTGCAAATATAAGCTTTGCATTGCGGGTGCGTCACGCATCATTAGCGCTCTTGTATCGCGGTTGTCCCAAATTCCTTCCATCCACAAACGTATACATTTGTAAGCGTTGCGCAAATTGTAAAGAGAATCAGCTATTTCTTGACCATTTTCCGTGCATTGAACTTTTTCTATAATTGTTTGAAAAGCCACCTTTAAAAGGGGAGTATAATCATCGAGCATATCTGGTCCTGTATATGCAACAGCTCCTAGAATATTACCTTTATATACCCATGACTGTGTGCTGCCATCAAAAATAGTTTTAGCAATAGCTTGCTCAAGTTTGCCAAAAACGTCAGCACATGTTCCGTGTTGTTCTGAAAAATTTATATGAGCTAGCTTATCCAAAATTAGTGATGTAGATACGGTTCTGTCTGCATGCAAAATTGATACAGCAGGCAAGGCAGAAGATACTGCAGTGCTTGCTTTTTTGCACATAAACAGGTCAATCTCAGTATCTGGATGAGTCCAACGACTGGGAATGGGAAACCCACGATTCTTTCGCAGTTCTACACTAGAAAAGACCTTGCTGAGCAACGCTTGATTATAAGGTAGCATACCTTCTTGGTAATATTGATCAAATGTTCCTGTAAATAGTTTTAAGCCAATGCTTTGAAGATAATCTCCTGCTGTTGCTTCTTCTGTTTTTAGTCTAGTTGCTAATCCTTTAATCTCATCAAGGTAGGGTTGGTATTGGTGGGAGTTGCCTGCAAATAGAACTGTGCCCTGATCAGCGCTTAGACAAAATACAAAAGTCCCGTCAGGCTTTAACATTCTTGAAAAACAGCTTAAGCACTGGGTGTTCCATTCAGCAAATTTGAAGGTTGAATCATCAACAAGAATCACATCAAAACACGATTCTAAATTATCAGCCAATATTTCCAATAATGTAATGTCATTAAAATCCCCTTTTATATAGGGTCTGCCATCAGGATTGTGATGGGTTCTATCACTTTCGTCATCAAGAAATACCCAATTGCCATTTACTTTTTCTCTAGTGTTAACGGCTCCTAAAAGTAAAAAAACTTCTTGATCAGTTTTTGTGGCTGCAAAATGTTTAATAATCTCAATTTCTGCATCAATTGGGTCAATATCCATTCCAACTAAGTTCGTTGACATAAACGACGCTGCGATTAACAAACCGAGTAAAGTTATTTTAAATGACATTTTGTTTCCTTTGTTAGGTTTTTTGTTCATTTAACGTATATAGTTATTTTGTTTTAGAATTACAAGTTGAAGTTGATGATGGGCCGAAAAAAGATGTGGATCTCTGATCGAGGTGGAGATGACTAGGATAATGACACTATTCACTGGATCATTACGTCGCTGTGCTCCTCATGATGATGAGCGTAAACGCGTCATTCAGAGCCCTCGACAGAAGGCGTGGGGTTCCTGTGGGAAAAATCACCAAAACTATCCTTTCATTTCATCTGCCAGCATTTCCAGTTCCAACCACCTGGTTTCAGCCGTATCCACTGCTTCTTGGTTTTGCTGTAATTCTTCGCTCAAGACTTTGAATTGCTGAGGGTTTTTTTCATAAAGGGTAGAATCGTCCAGCAGCGCTTCAAGTTCACCAATGCGTTTTTCGAATACTTTAATTTTCTTAGGCAATTCGTCCCATTCGCGTTGCAGGTTATAGGTTAGGCGCTTTGCTGGTGCTGATTTTGCTGAATCATCTTTTGGCTTTGTTTTTGTCACAGCTTTTGGTGCGGCTTTTAAGTATTGCTGAATATCGCTGTAACCGCCTACGTATTCGCTAACTTCACCCGTGCTCGATACCACATAAGTAGAGGTCACTGTGCGGTCCAAAAAGTCACGATCATGGCTGACCACAATCAACGTGCCCAGGTAGGCTTGTAAGCATTCCACCAGCAAATCTAGGGTGTCCATATCTAAATCATTGGTGGGTTCGTCCAGCACAAGCAAATTACCTGGGCTTGCCATGGCCTTGGCCAACAGCAACCGGTTCTTTTCCCCACCTGACAAAATGCTTACCTGGCCGCGAATCTGCGCTTCGTTGAACAAAAACTCTTTCAAATACCCAACCACATGCTTGGTTTCATTGCCAACCCACACTTGGTCTCCGCCTTCGGGGCACAGGGTTTCCCACAAGGTATCGGTCGGGTTAAGTTCTGATCGCATTTGGTCAATATAGGTTACCTTCAGCGTGGTGCCTTGCTTGACATTGCCCGCGTCTGGCAGTAATTCACCCACAAGCATTTTTACCAGCGTACTTTTGCCTGCGCCATTGGGGCCAATAATACCAATTTTATCTTGGTGCAAAATGCGACATGAAAACGGTTGAACCACCATTCTGTCACCGTATGATTTTTGAATTTCTTTGGCTTCAATAATAATTTTACTGCCCCGGGGTAAATTGACCGGGTTCACATCTATTGAGCGGGTTTTGTTTTGCATAACATCGCGGCGTTCAGCACGAAGTTCATGCAGGCGTTGCAAGCGCCCTTGGTTACGCTTGCGTCGAGCCGTGACCCCGTAATGTAACCAGTCAGTTTCTAAGCGAAGCCGCGTGTTTAGCTTTTCGAGGCGACGCTCTTCTTCTTCCATTAGTATTGACGACCACGCGTCAAATTCCTTGAAGCCCTTTTTGTTAACGTGTAATGCGCCACGGTCAATCCACCAGGTGGTGTTTGAGGTGTTTTCCAAAAAACGACGGTCATGGCTAATCATTACCACAGCACCGCGAAAACGTGCCAGGTATTCTTCTAGCCATTGAATGCTAGGCAAATCAAGGTGGTTGGTAGGTTCATCAAGCAAAAGAATGGTTGGGTTTCGCACTAAGCTTTCAGCCAAAGCAAACCTGCGCTTTTGCCCACCCGATGCATTGTTTAAAGTGCTTTCAGGATCAATACCCAATTTATCAAGAATGGAGCGCCCTTCATGAGGCTTTGCCCCATATGATTCTAATAATTCCGATGTTGATATATCGAGCGGGTAGTTTTTGTCTTGCTCTAGGTACACTAATTTTTGGCCAGGCATTAAGAAATGCTCACCATCATCGAGTTCATAAATTTTGGCAATTGCCTTAAGCAACGTGGATTTACCACAGCCATTACGCCCTACCAGGCAGATGCGATCGCCTTCTAAAATTTGCGCAGTCAGCCCTTCAAAAACGGGCGTGCCGCTAAAGCGAACGCATGCATCCTTTAGGCGCAGTAATGTTATGGCCATTATTTTTCTGTTTCAATGTGCTTATTTAATATCGCATTCTAATCAAAACCCCGCAGTTTGACTACGGGGCATGGAAAGTTTAATGAGGGGAAACTACTCGGTTGTCTCAATCACTTGTGATTTTAGCGTTCTAATTTCAGATAAGCATCTATTTCCCGCATTAGCATTGAAAAAGGCGCGAAAAATGCATCAAATGCTTCTTCACTAGCATTTTCATTTGCAAGTTTAGAATAGGCTTCATCATAATCCATTTCACACCTACAAAAGAAAAATTGTAAGGCTGTATATTTTGGTGCAGGGCTAGTAATTTCGTCAGGATGTGCTTGGCAACACTTATCTGCTTCTGTTGCTAGAAGGATATATATATCATCATAAGAAGATTTTAAATATGTGTTTAAGACAGTTAATATTATCTCTGACCTGAGCGATTTATTAATGGTCAAATAGGTTTTTGGGTGCTTTCTTAAAAATTCTTTGGGTGGGAATACAGTAACTTCACCTGTTGGGGTTATTCTGCAACAACGACCAATGGAGTCTCTTACATAATGGTTTCCCGCAAGATCCCTAACAGCATGTGCAGGTATAGTAATATTTCCTCTGCTTCTTTGGTCTATAGAAGTAGTGTCGACGCCTAATTCATCTTCTTTACTTTCAGTAGCGGCAGCTAGTGTTGATAAAAATAGTAGCATTAGTAAGTATTTCATATTAAATCCCCTTTTTCATTTAACCTTTGAAGCTGCTGAACAGCATAAAGATTTAACAAGTGCATGACAACCTTGGTTTTCGTGAAAAATGGGGGGAGTCTATTTCTTATCGTTATTGCTGAAAACGTACTTGCTGAGTAATCCCTCAAGGCTGACTGATGACTGAGTCAACGATATAGTATCGCCAGATTTCAAAATCTCGTCATCTCCACCCGGTGCCAAATTCACATATTTGCCACCCATTAGGCTTTCGCTAACAATTTCGGCGGAACTATCTTTTGGAATTTTTAAACTTTCATCAATGTCCATAGACACTATTGCTTTGAAAGTTTTTTTGTTAATGGCAATGTGGGCCACGTGGCCAATGGTTACACCGCCCATGCGCACGTCATTACCTATTGAAACGCCGTCGATGCGGTCAAAATTCGCAAGTACTCTAACGGTGGGCATTCGTGATGAGCTTGAAAATTGATACCCAAACGCAAAGAAAACCCCTGCCACAAGCAGGACAATCGCGCCGGTAATTGTTTCTAAAAAATTATGCCGCATTTAAAAAATCATTTTCATTCATGTGCGTAACTATACCCTACCAAAAGTGTTTTAAGGAAGTGTTAAGGACATAGTTTTTCAACAGTGCTTGAGTTTCAGCTGCAACCCTTACGCCACCACAGTAATAGCCTGGGAAAATATTGAGTTTGCACCTAATTGGATGATGGCTCCATTATGAATTGTCGGAGTTGCAAGGACATTACTAGGGGCGCTAACACCGGGCGCAATATAAAGAATTCCACCTGATGCAATATTCGCATTTGTCACCGCGCCTGATGCTACAGTCCCTGAGGATGTGCCCAATTGCAAAATAGAACCCGATGCAATAGACGGTGCAATGCCCGATGATAACACCCCGCTACCGCTAACTCGCAAAGTTGTGCCACTGCCTGAAACTGCAATGGGGGTTGTGGAAGCGCCAAGTGCAGAGGTTACTGCTACAGTGCCTGCGCCCGTCACTGACAAAATGTTTGAACCTGATGGTGCAGTATTAAGCGTAGCCGTAACGCCCGATTGTACCTGCACAGCTCCTGCTGTGGTCATGGTAAGCGCGCCCGTATTCATATCAGCAGTTATTTTAAGGATCACGCTAGTGCCATTAAATATGGTGGCAGTGGGGTTGCCCAAATTACTTGCTGAGCCAACTGAGACTGTGCCTGCGTCAATTTCAACCTGACCAAAGGTATTTGCTCCACTAAAAACGGCCGTACCGGCACCTGTTTTATATGCCTTGCCCGTTGCGGTGTTGTCACCACTATAGGTGCCGGTACCGGTTGGAACACTAAAATACATGTCCGCTGCGTGCAGTTGTGGTTTTGCGATCAAGGCAATTAAAAAGCTTAAAATTATTTTTTGAGTATTTTTCATTCTCATATTCTCCCTTTAAGCTACAGAAGTAAATGATTGACCAAGAGTTGCGCCATCACCCACTTGCAAAATCCCCCCCGAACGGAACGTAGCACTTGTGAACATTCCACTAGGTGCCGTAACACCAGCTGCTACTGACAGAACTCCACCCGAAGCTATAGTCGCAGTTGTTACCGCACCTGTTGCCCCGGCCAATATCGACATAATTCCACCCGAAGCAACAGAAGCGTTTGCCACTGCTCCAGATGATACAGTTCCACCGGATGTTCCTAGTTGAAGGATCGCACCACTAGCTACTGATGTGGCGGCATTTGGTAATCTTCCTGTTCCACTGACCTCTAAAATGCCTTCTGAAACAGCAATAGGTGTTGTTGAAGAGCTTAAATCAACTTGAGCTTGTAAAATACCCCCACCCGTTAGTGTCATGGTCCCACTACCTACTGGGGGACTAGCGATTGTTGCCGTAATAGATGATCCTATTTGCACATTTCCTGCTGATGTAAACGTGAGGGGGGCCTAGTTTCCAAATCCTTTTTCTGCACCTAAAGAACACAAGAATAGTATTGCAAATAGAAATTAAAATATTATTAATTAAACTTATAATTTAAATATAAGTTTAATTAATATTTATTATGTAAGTAAAAATATAATGGGGTGTGTGGGGGGGTATTACCCACTAGATCCTGACGCCCTAAAGGGCTCGGGATGACGCGCTCACTCTCGTCTTCATGAGGAGAGAAGCGACGTGATGATCCAGTGAATAATGTTCGGAATTTATAGAATAAGTGTGGATTACAGCTATGCGCTCGCAAAGACGATAAAACCGTCATCGCGAAGCTCGAAAGGCTGAGGCGATTCAAACTTAAGGGTAGTATCAATGGGTCTCTGATTACGCCGAGAGAAGACGGAGATCCCCGCATTCAGACCTACGGTCTTTCGCAGGGATGACAAGTAAGGTTAAACATAAAATTTTGTTACCCCTGACAAGGCGCAGATGCGCCGAAGTTCGGGGGTCTGCTGGGTAATGCGGATTTTATAGAACTGGACCCTTACGCCTGCGATGCAGGCTCAGGGAGACGATACGCCTCGTCTTCATGAGGAGCGTAGCGACGTGATGATCCAGTGAGTAACTTCAGGTATATAAATTTCAGAAATTACTTAATTTTGACCAACCCAGCGGTTTTCCAAAAATGCCACACCCTGTGCAGACTTTTCCCAAGGCATGTATTCATAAGCGCTGTAAATTTCACTGCCATGAACGTATTGCAGGGTAGGGTGTTCGTTGGGGTTGGAAATTGTGGCGCCCAATAAACTGGCCACATGTTTGCCCAAATCATAATGACTATAAATGGGGTGGTTTTTAATTTCGGTAATAAGGGCGTTATTGGCGCCTATGGCCAGCATCCAAACGGGGACATCGGCCACTTCTGGTTGCATTTGGTTATGGCCAAAAAGCCCGCGCTCTCCCAGCAATTGTCCGTGGTCACTGGTGAACAGCACTACTGTGTCAGCTGGTAGAATTTTTTGAACCCGTTCAATGCACTGCTTGACCCAATAATCATGGTAGGCAATGGCGTTGGAATATTCCTGTTGGGTTTCTGATGCACGGTTTTTATGGTCAACAGCCACGGCAAGTTCAGGGTGGTATTTCGCATAAGCGCCAAATGGGCAGTGGATATGGCGCAGGTGGATGACGATGAAATTTTTGTCGCCTAGTTCAAGCGTTGCCATGGCATCTAGCAGGGCCTCATCGCCTTTTTCTGCCAAAGCTTGGTGCATTTCTTTTTCAGATGCGAACACGTCCACAAATTCAGTGCCAGTATCATGAAAAAGCTTTTCATTTTGGGCTGACAATACAAAGGTTTTATACCCCTGGTGGCGGGCTAAGCGAAACAGGTTGGCGTCTTTTTTTCGAATGCACTCAACAAAGCCAGGGTTGTGGAAGGTGTTGAAGAATAACTGCAAGCAAGTGCGCGTAGAAACACTGCTTGAAACACCTTTGGCATGGGCAAAGTTTGGATTGTTTTTTAAGGAATCTAAATACGGGGTGTTGGATTGATTGTACCCATATAAATGCATGTACCGACTGCTTAAACTTTCACCCATAATCAGCACCACGTTTTTAACTTTGGGAGAGCTGTACGCTACTGTGTATGGCTTGTAGTCATGGCTTTTTACGGTGCTTTTGGAATGAACGATCCAATCAGAAAAAGCTCGAACTGAGTTGTAAATGGTAGTGTAGGTAGGCTTTGTATAAAAAGACGATGGTCCCTTTATATGTGCCAATACCGGGGTAACGCCCAGGGCTAATACAATTAGGCCCCATGCAAAGGGCAGCTGTTTGCGCTTTTTAGTATAAAGTATCCCACTAATTATTAGGCCATATGATGCGATCAACGTTAGCCAGACTGGCCAAAGCACATGAACTAGGGAAGCCCCTGTTTGTGTTATTTCATCTAGTTCAACAAAGGCTTTGGAAATATCTTGCGAATGAATGGGCGCGCCAAAATACGCCCAGTGATTAACTTGTATGGTTTGGGTCAATATAATCAGCCCCA
>Ga0207938_1000116_pt1 | contig 13343 bp, 12 predicted proteins | sample LakMenEpi15Mar12_FD_150671 | JGI IMG/M metagenome (GOLD analysis project Ga0207938, IMG submission 150671) | Freshwater microbial communities from Lake Mendota, WI - 05MAR2012 deep hole epilimnion (SPAdes) | ecosystem: Environmental > Aquatic > Freshwater > Lake > Epilimnion/Euphotic zone ...
TTGTCTTGCATAGGAACTTATTCTTGTTGTATTCAATGCTTTTTTAGCAGACAGAATCTCCTATGCATATTTTTTCATCATAATTTTTAGTTAATTCCCTCTGCTATTTTGTTTTTGCAAAAGGCTCTAATGGAAATTCAATTATTCCTTTCGAGAGTATGAGAGCTTATTTTAAAAGTTGTCTTGTCGAAAATGGCAATGAAATCTAATCTTTGATTTCGTTTGATAAAGGTTTTGACGCTTACGATCATGGGTAGTAGAGCAATGATTGCTAAATTGTGATGAGGGTCAAGCCAGTGAGGCCTGGCTCCTTAAACTTCTTTATACGCTTCTGGATCAATTTAATCAAAGTCTAGCCCCTTTAAACATCCCATCAAATAATTTTCTAATAATTCCTTGTATTGCATGCGTATGTTAATTATCTTGATACATATACATAATTTATCAACAGTGTTATTAACAAGGTTATACACACATGGAATTAACACCCCCTCGTTCAACGCCTGCTTCAGATTATCTCGATTTTGTAAGACGCAAGGCTGTATCTGGCATGAGTTCTGACCAAATCGCTGCAGACTACGCTCAGCGCTGGAATATTTCCTATGAGCTTGCCAAGCAACGTATGAAGGAATCTGAATACCGACAAGCCATGGAAGCTGGCTACCAATCTGGTCTGGGGCGGATTTGGGAAAAACTCCACCACCTTGCTATGGAAAAAAATGATCAGGGGATTTTGTTATTACTGGCCAAGGAACAACTCAAACTGTTTGGTCAAGTGGAATCGGAGGATTTACTGGCTAAAAGTTCGTTGAGTAAAGATAAACTCAAGAAAATTCATGAGCTGATCTTTGGAAAATAACCTCACTTCAGCTGAGATTATGAAAGAGGCGTGGTATGCTCACCGGACCTTCGCCTATTATGAACCGCATTTAAAACAGAAGCAGTTTCATGCATTGGGTAAAACCGCTCGAGAACGTTTGTTTTTGGCGGGTAATCGTACCGGTAAGACCTATGGTGGGGCAATTGAAGTGTGTATGCACCTCAGTGGCGTCTATCCTGAGGATTGGTCGGGCTATCGCTTTGATAAACCTATTATGGCCTGGGCAATTGGGGTGTCGAATGAAACAGTGCGTTCGACCCTACAACAGTATTACATTGGTGATCCTAAAGCTTCAAGCCCTGGAGCGTTAGCCCCAGCTATTATCTTGTCCACCACGATGCGACGTGGCTTAGCCGATGCGGTTGATACGGTTCGGGTACGCCATGTTAGTGGAGCTCAATCAATCTTGTGCTTTAAAAGCTATCAGCAAGGTCGTGAAGCTTTGCAAGGGGCAAGAGTCGATTTAATCCACTGTGATGAAGAACCACCCCATAGTTTGTATATGGAATTACTGATGCGCCTCATGAGTGTTGATGGGGTATCCGATCCAGGCATGATGATGATTACCGCAACCCCATTATTGGGGATGACCAATACGATCTTGCGCTTTACCAATGAAGATGATGCAAGGGAAGGCGAAGCCCTGAATGGGCGTGGGTTTGTGCAAGCGGGTTGGAATGATAACCCGTATTTGAGTGAACCAGAAAAAAAACAACTGCGCTCCGGTATGGCACCCCATGAGTTGGAAGCCAGGGAAAAGGGTATTCCATCACTTGGCTCTGGTATGGTCTATCCGGTCGCTGAATCAGCAATTACCTGTGAGCCATTTGCTATTCCAGACTATTGGCCAAGGGTTTATGGCCTAGACTTTGGTTGGACAGCTCCAACCGCAGCACTTTTTGGGGCTCATGATCGGGACAATGATGTGATCTATTTCAACTGCGAATATGCTTTACCAGAGCTCACGCCCCAACAACATGCTACAAATCTTTTAAAACTTGGGGCGGATTGGATTCCAGGGGTTTTTGATCCCTCAGGGCTACAATCAAGTGTTAAGGATGGTGACAAGCTTGCCCAAGTTTACCATGATGTGGGACTCAAACATTTAAGCAAAGCCGATAATGCTAAAGAATCAGGCATTGCCCAAACTTTGACGCGGATGCAAAATGGGCAACTTAAAATTTTTAGCTCCTTATCACAAACTCTCAAGGAGTTACGCATCTATGGACGTGATGAACATGGCATTGTTCGCAAAGGCAATGACCATCTTATGGACTGTATGCGCTATATTGTGATGTCAGGGCTCAATGTTGCTCGGCCCCAGAAAATGCCAAGGCCCATTGGTAGAATGCGCTGTCAAGGTGGGGGATATTTATGATTGATATGTGTGGAAAAGCAAACTCATGACTACACAACTCCATAAACCGCCAAGAGGTTATGGATTCTCTTCCTTGATGGAGATAGCTGTGGCCAGCTCTCACTAACCTTTCTTAAATGCTTTTGTTTTATATAATTTTAGAAATACAATACTTACATTAACGAATATTGTATGTAGATCAATAAACCTACGTCTAATGGTTGAATTTTGGGCCAGAAATGCTATACTGAGCTTGCGTTGTGTTAGTTTTGTGTCTCTAATATTTCTTTTAAATATATGGACCATAGGAATAAACCATGAACATGATCCTCAACCCCCAATATGGTCAAAGCTATGGAAACTTAGAGGTCGTGCTGGATGATGGGTCAGTCAAAACGCCAATCCCCCTGTTTGTGGTCGAGTGCTTTTTATGGTACATGGTTGTTGTACATATCCTTATCGATGTATTATTACAAATGGGTAAGCTTTAACCTATGGCTTACCCACTTTCACCATCCCGGCAAAAGGCCCTAGACACCGCCCAAGACTATTTTAGGGCGGCTAACCTGCATCAATCAACCAATGAGTTTCGCTTAAAATCCATTAATGATTACGGATTTTACGATGGCACTGACCAATGGCAGCCGAAAGATTTAGAAAAGTTAAATGCCCGTGAACAACTCCCCATTACCGTCAATATCTGCAAAGGGTTTATCGATAATCTTTCAGGTGTCGAAATCCAATCTCGTTATCGCACTGCGTGCCGCAGTGATTCCCATAACCCTCAAGATGATAAACTTGCTGAAGCCTTAACTCATCTGTTGTTCTATGTTCAAGAACACCAGGAAATACCTTATAAAGGCAGCTTGAAGTTTCGTGATTCCCTGATTTGCGGGATTGGCTGGAGTCATCTGTGCAAGGAAGATGGTGAAGTTTTTTATGATTATGTGCATCCCTTCAATATTCTGCCTGATCCCGATGATCTCAGCCCGCAATATGATGCGATGAAATACGTCTGCCGCAAACGCTGGATGCGCCCAGACATGGTCAAGTCGATGTGGCCTAAGACCGCTCAAGAGATTGATTTTGGCGGAGAATTTGCTTATTACGAGGGCATTTCATCTGCGGAGCTGATGGATCGTAACGCTGCCTATACGGATTACGGTGGGTACACAGGCGCAAATGGCAGTCGGGTACTGGTGGTCGAAGTCCAATACAAGGTGCCCCATAAAATCTATAGTGGTACCGATAGCAATGGTCGATTCTTTGAGACTTTTAAGCTAGAGGAGGCTGAAGAACTTGCCCAAGGTGAAATTGAAGAAAAAAGGGGCGAGCGCATCATGCGCACCCTGTTTTTGGACAACACGTTGCTAGAACATGGACCGTTGGACAACACTTTCCCAGATCAAAAAGATTTTAGTTATATTCCGATCGTTTTTCAGCGGCGTTTTAAAACTGGTGTAGCTTATGGACTTTTGGAATCGATGAAAGATATCCAACGGGACTGTAATGCCCGGGTAACGAAATCAATTTATGCGATTAACTCGGCTCGTTTAATTTTTGAAGGCAATCCGATGCAAGGTCAGAGTCTTGAAACAATTCAGGAGCAATTGCAAAAAATTGATTCAGTGATTGCTCTGCCCAAGGATTCTAAGTTTCAACTGTCCAGCAATGCACAGATGGGGGAAGAGCAACTTAAAATTGTTGAACTCTACCTTAAGCTGATCCAAAGAGTTACTGGTATTCATGATGAGATGCTGGGGATTCAAACCAATGCCACCAGTGGGGTTGCCCAACACATGCGTCAGGTCAACAGTGTACGCAATAATGTCTTTGCCTTTGATAACTTCTCGCAGATGAAGAAACGCGAATCCCGGTTTATCTTAAACATCATTCAATCCAGCAGTGAGATGAACGCGGCGGTAGAACTGCTAACACCGAATGAGCGAGAAATGATCATTTTGAATCTGATGCGAGAAGTTAACGGTAAACAGGTAATATTCAATGATATCCGCACCCTACCGCTGTCCTTGTACATTGAAGAAGTGCCGGATTACCAAAGTTCCTTTGCGGAACAAAAGGCTACTTTCGAATCCCTATTGTCTAACGCCCATGCCCAGTGGCTAATGCTCTCACCGGAACTACTGCGCCGCATGGGGGTGCGCAATCCGGAACAAATCGCCCAAGAAATGCAGCAAGCCATGCAACAAAAAACCACGATGGAACAAGGGGTTGCCGGCAGAGGTGATCCTGTACAGTTTGCCCCTCAAGGCCAACCCCAAGGTGGATCTAACCAGCCACTCAAACAACAACCTATTTAACCATTAGGAGAAAATTATGTTAGATACCCTAAAAAAGGAAACAGCTGAGACTGCAGAAAAAATGGATACAATTTCTAGTTTGTTTGAGGATCGTGATCGCCAAGCTTTACAAGAGGATATCAGCCCATCTTCCAACACATCAAAAAAACAGGCAGCACCCACATTATCTTCACAACCAGATGAGGTAACGGTTGAAACCAAAGCTGCCAAGGTCGACGATCAAGCTATTGACAACCCAGATCTCAAAGCCTTACAAACGGAGCTGGAAAAAACCCGCAAAACGATCCTGGAGAATCAGAAGTATGGGCGGCAAAATGCTCAACGCTTAAAGGGTGCTTTAAAACAAGCTAAAACTTTGGTGGAGAGTGGTGCATTGTCTGAGGAAGAAGCGCGACACTTAATAACATCTTTGGAAAGTGATGATGCAGAAGCAGTAGAAGCTTCCCCATACGATACGCATCCCTTTGGTCAGGTGCTTAAAATTGCCAACACCCAACTAGAGAACCTCAGAAAATATAGCGATGATGACCTGCTGGATGACAAGGTCAAAGCTTTTGATTACTTCCTAAGCCTGGCATCTCCTGAAGAAGTTAAGGGGGCTCTTGAGGATCTTACTGACCTCATCGATGATCCGATCAAACTGACTAAAAAGATGCTCAGCATTGGCAAGCTTTATTATGATGAATCCTATAAGGATATCGCTAGTTCTGGAGGTGTTTCTCAGTACATAAAAAGTAAACAGGAAGAAATTGAAATGTTGAACAAAAGTATTGACAAGTTAACCAAGAAACTGGCACAGTATGAGGACTATGATCAACCACGTTATCGTATTAATGAAGTTGGTGAGTCTAACGACACACCCCATACAAAACGGGATCCCTCTTCGGATGTCTTTGATGATCGAGACAGGGATGATAGGAGAAGACAAAAGCGCCTAGCCTAGGTCGCCCGCTTTTGGATTCAGCTTGGATGAAAAGACGATTGCGTAAAGGTTGAAGACAGCTCAATTTCTGGCTCTTACCTTCAACTTTTACCGAAATCCCTACCTTTTTTTGAAAAGAACGAAAATTCGCATTTTAAGGACAACTTTGGTTGTTGCTTAAATTTTTTTGTTTGTTTTAAAAAAGGAATTTTTATGGCGCTTTATCCAGTCCCTGCACCCGGTTATAATGGAATCAACCAAAATCTCTTCCCCTTTGACGTTGTCACGAAAGTCTTCAAGGAATGGGTACAAATCACCCCATTGTACAACCTGATCGGTAATGAGCCGACCCGACCGATTGTTCGTAAACAACTTAGTCGTGGTGAAGGTTTGCAATACCGCATGGGCAAACTCCAAGCGCTTGATTACAAAAACCCTGTGCTAAACTTCGATCAACGCCGGGGTAATGCCCAGCAGCAATCAATTGACTACGATGCTGTCAATGTCGATTTTAAAAGCTTTCTGGTCCAGATCAAGGGCTACGACATTCTCAACTACGGTACACCGATTGACTTGCCACCCTATGCGCGTCAGCAATTGGTCGAAGCATTCTCCAGGTGTTTAAACTACGATCTGTTTAATGCGATGACCTCCACAGTCTATCCGGCCCTGACCACAGGTTCTGCCTTAACCGGTAACGTCGCTGGGAATTACCCAAGCTATGATCGTGTGGTTTTACCAGTCGCTGCAGGAACGCTATTAGGAAGAGCAGCTTATCAAGCCAATGGCACCTTTCCAACCCTGGTCAATGGCCTACAGACTTCCGCCAACACAACCCCTGCAGGATCAGGTCTTTCCGCCCGTCACTTGGAGACCTTAAAGCAATATGCGGAACGGGGTAATGCTGCTGATGTTGGGGTCAATACCGAAAATGCCCTACGCCCAGCCTACATTAAAAGCAAAGCCGGGTGGCCGATGAACAAATATATTTATCTGGCCCATCCCCAAACCCTCACTAGCTTGTTTGCCGATCCGTTGTTTGCCAACTCAACCTTTAACCGTGGCACGGTGATTGATTCTGATAATACCCCACAAACCCTCAATGGTGCTGACTATGTGGGGGAATATCGTGGCATTGCGATTTATAGCTGCCGTGACCTCTACCAATATGCGATCACCAGTCAAGATGGGACAAAACAAGCGGCCTGGAACATTTTTATGGGTGCTGGTGCCCTATCAATAGGTTGGGCGGAAGAACCACAGATCGGCATGGAAAATGACCTAGTGGAACGGATTCAGCTCTACTTTGGTCATGAGTTTCGTGGACAAAAGATGCTGCAGTTTAAAAGTTTATACGCAAGCCAGGCTGGTGCCGTAGTGGGATCAAACACAGTGGTTGAACAGGGAATACTTCATTCGTTTGTCAGCTTTTAAAAAGATAAAAATATAATAGAAAAGAAGACAATATATAGAAATACAATAGATAATAATTTAACATATTATAAATTAATAGAGGAGATCAATCATGACAAGTGTTGTTCGCTACGTGCAAAATACAACGACTGCTGCCAACGTGAATACAAGCGTGGTGTCAACGGGAAGCGATTATCAGCTGGTTGCTTTTGATATTACGACTGCAGCAGGAATTGCGGCTAACGCCAATGCCAATATCTTGACCTGGAAAGGGGCGGGTAAAATCAAGGCAATATCATCGGTGTTTATGCGCCGGGCTACAACCGGTGAAGTGATTCCTATGGGAGCGGTGGCACAAAATACCCATACAACCATCACCCTAGATGCCACAGGAAAAATCATCAACATCGCTTTATTAGCAGGTGCAACACCTATTCCAACCAATACGGTGATTTCTTTACTGCTGGTGATTGGGAATTACTAAAGGTAGGCGTCTGCACGATAAGTTAGGTGAGTGAGAAGATGATCGTGGGATAAGTAAAAAATGGAAGTATCAACGTTACTGAACTTAATGGGTAATCTCTCTTTGGGTAATGATAATATTACTGCGGTTGAGCGAGGTATTTTTTTACAGTATCTCAACCTCGCCCATTTAGAGCTCTACCAAGTGACGGCTAATTTTAATCAGGATCTGCTGGTTCAAGTAACCCTTGCTAATCAGGTGGAGTCAAACCAGGTGCAACTCCCCGAAACCCCCTATCTGGTCAATCACGTTTACGATCTTACCCATCACCGTCAACTCCGTCGGATTTCCTTAAGGGATGCGATTACTAAGGACCCAGCTTTTACAGCTAATGGCAATCCTACCCAATATGTTGTTCGGCGTGATGTCTTGGAGTTTATCCCAACGCAGATGGCGATCACCTCGATCAATATCTGGTATGTTCCTCAGCCGATCCCTTTAACGGAACAAACCCCTGAGGAAGATATCCCCTATCCCTTTGCCTATCACCCTGTCTTAGTCGATGGGGCGTTGTATTATTTATTTTGTGAAGAAGGCGGCTTTAAAAACCTCCAAAAGGCTCAGGATGCTCAAAGACGCTGGGAAGTCGGCCAGACCCGCTTGCTCGCCTATCTCTACAATTCCAGTGGTCAACTGTTTTCTACGTTCAGTAGTGTGTAGCAGGGTGGATGAATCATGTTCCAAGAAGGTAACTATAACGTTTTAGAAATCTGCCCTCCTGCACAAGGGATGAACTGCAACATTGCCCCAGAAGTGTTGCCGCAAGACTTTGCCGTTGTGTTTGAGAACATCCTACCAACACCGGTCGGCTCAAGTGTCGTGCGCTATGGCACTAAACGCTTAGGCGGTGTGACCCTTGATCCGGATGCCGTGATCATCGAAGCGTTCCCTTATGCTAAAGCCAATGGCGATAGCCAGATGGTCCTTTATGTACAAACCTTTGTCCTAGATGGTACAGCCGAGAATTTTGAGGTGCTGGCCCCTAATCAGTTTAGCTTTGATACAGATAATCTGGGTGCCTTTAATATCGATACGCCGATTAAAATTCCCTACACTAGCCTGGGGGTGACGACCCTCACGGCGACCATTGTCAGTAAAACCGTGGTTGGTCAAACCGTTACAATCACGGTGCAAGATAACTCCTTCCCCTTACCGCTCGAGGGGGTGACGATTAATTCCGTAGCGTATTCTCAAGGCAGTCTCTACGTTTATGACTTGCTATCCTCAACCCTTGGTGACCCCCTTAAAACCGGGTTAAGTGTCGGGTGTGTGCCCCGATCAGTGACCTTTTTAAACACCCTGTTACTCTGTAATGGGGTTGATCGAGTCTTGGCCTGGGATGGGGTAACTTTAAGCGAAGTTATTGATTTTGTTAAAGAAGATGCCTCCATTGATTTTAATCGCATCGATGACACTCAGTTCTCTTATGCTCTTTCACCGCTAAAAGCTGACGTTTTTGATATCACTAAATATCAACACAATAATCAAATCCAGCTTAACATTCATGGAGTGACGACCACCACGACGGTTGTCAATATTGAGCAAGTTAATGAGGTAGTGACCATCACGACCGCAGATCTCTTACCTGCTTTCGATCAACAACACCAACCTGAACTCTTTTACCGGGACTGGCCACCTGCCTTTAGCTTTATGCTGGTCGCCCACAATCGTCTTTGGGCGTTGGGTCCGGGTGCCGTGGGATTGAGTTACCGTGATCCTATCCAAGCCTTGCGGGTCTATTTTACCTATCAGCCCAATACGTTAACGAGGTGGTTTGATGAAAAGCTTAAAATCGTTCCCTTTATCGATTTAGCACAAACCCATGGTGCTCCAGATAATCTTGAGGCCATTGCCTATGTCAGTGGTTTGACCATCTTTATGGGCAGAGGTAAAACCCAAGTGTGGACGGGTTCTGAACCCTTAGGGGCTGCGGTTGATCCGACCCGCCCCAAGTTTGAGTTCTCCTCGATACTGCCGATTGGCATTGTGCACGGTAATCTGGTGGTGGAAATGGCGAATGATGTCTATTTTGTTAGTCAAAATGGTCTATTATCCTTTAGCACTCTCAACGTGGCTAAGCAGTTTGCAGCATCCCCAAGTGATGCGGTTGATCCCTTAGTTCGACAATATGTGACCTCGACGACCACTTCGAACCAAGCCTACCGGGCCTGTCGCTCCTTCAAGTACAAATCAGGGGCCTTTTGTGGGTTTAAGATTGGTCTGAATAAGCTATTGGTCTCCATGTATTCGACGAATCTCTATGCTTGGTCATTATTTTCTGGGGATTTTGAGAAAGCGCAAAGTTTTTTAGCAACCTTGGACAATGCTTTATATCTTTTAATCGATAACCGCATTAGCCAATATGCCGATGGCACGAAAGATACCCCTGAGCATGGGGATAATGATGGCCGAGACTTGATCAATTTTATGTGGACACCTCCCCTTGTGCATTTATCTGGAAAACGTTGGGCTAACAAACGCTATGAACTGCAGGTGGCTTATCCTTCAAGCTTTGTGCTGGGAGATGAGAACAGCTTATCGATCCTGATTCATGGGGATATCCACAAGACCTTTTCCTTATCCGATCCCTATCACCTACCGTTTAAGGGCGATATCTTACAAACCATTCCTTTGGTGCTTTCTGGGGATCCTGATCCCAATGAACCTGATCCAGAAATGTTTGGGTTTAGATTAGATGAACCGTATGCGTACCCTAAAGATCGTTTAAAGTTTTTAAGCTCGACTTTTGGAGTGAGTGTGCTTGGCGCCACCAAAAATGGCAAGCTGAGCTTTAAAAAGATTAGGTTGTTCGGCATTGCTGAGCGTAACACATAGGAGAAAAACTTATGCCCGTACCGATTAACAATAGCCGTCCATCCTTGCCGTATGCGCCAACCCAATCGCTTCCTAACAACACACGCTTTGGAATCTTAACGACCACACAAAGGCCGCCTACTGCTGAAATGCTCGATGCTGAATTCAATGCGCTAACCGATGATGTCAATATGTTGGCAGCAGCGATTAATGATGTCCAGGCAGGAACAATTGCCGGCGCTAATGATCCCTTGAATGCTAACAAAGTTTTAAAGACTGATGGGGCTAATAATCTTTCTTGGACACAAGTAACCAATGCGGAGATTGAGGTCAATGCGGTGGTTGAACAAAAGCTCGCCGCCCAAAGTGTCACTACCCCTAAAATTGGTGATGCGGCAGTCACCACGCAAAAAATTGCTCAAAATGCGATAGCCACCCATCAGCTTATTGATGCGAATGTCACCACGGTTAAGCTTGCTGATGCGAATGTTACTACCGCTAAAATCGCTGATGCCGCCATCACCACCCCAAAACTTGCCAATCAAGCGGTAACCCAAAACCAACTCGCTAATGCTGCGGTGGGCACCAACCAACTCGTTGACGGTAATGTCACAACTGTAAAGATTGCAGATGTTGCGGTGACCACCGATAAACTCGCTGATGCTGGGGTAACGAATCCTAAAATTGGGCTCTTAGCGGTAACCGCTCCGCAAATCAGTTCAGCGGGTAGTCAATTGGGAGATGTCTTAACCTCTAATGGTGCAGGGGCAGCGTCTTTCTTGGAAAATATCGGTAAGGTGCTACAGATTGTTTCCTATGAAGATGCACGTTTTGTGCGAAACGAATACGATGCGGCAGCTTCGCCAATTAACCTCCTCTCGTTTAAGACGGCACCGTTTTTGTTAAGAATTACCCCCAGAAAAACCAATTCGAAGATTATTTTGTTTTATTCGATTAATGTCGGTAGCGCCAACAACCAGTATACCAGCGTCACATTATGTAAAAACGATCTTCCGTTTAAGGTGGGTCAGGATGATCCCTCCTATAAAGGCGTTACCCATAGTATTTATAGTGCTTGGGGAAAACAGCATTCAGATGGGCAGTACGGGTGTTTTAATTTTTGTAACTTCTTTGTGGACACAGGGGTTCAAGGCACAGAAATTGTTTATGAAGTTAAAAAGGCAATGCCTTACACATGCATCAATTCAGGGTATAGTGGAGGCTACGCCACCGTCAGCACCATGCATGCAATTGAGATCGATATTTGATGGATGCTGGTACTGGGGTTAAAATGACGGAGATTGTCTAAATGGAGATTATCTAAATGAAGCCTCTACAAATAGAACTCACCCCAATGAAACTTATCGAAATCAACCCGCTCGATGTGCAACGAGTGTTTCCGAGCTTTTATCACCAAGATTCGCAATTCTTTATGATCACCTACAAAGATCATGAGGTGGGGATTTATGGAATCAAACCCATCGACCCAAATGTTTGTGAAATTTCTTTATGTATATTTGAAGACTATCGCTTTAAGCTTCCCTATAGAACTGGCTTAAAACTGTTATTAGACTTTCCATTTACTCATAAGTTTGATAAAATACTGATGTCCACCTGTGAAAAGTCGATTATTACTTTATTGCGCCAGTGTCACTCACTTGGGGTCGAGTTTGTCGGTTATGACAAAGACAACTATCAAAAAGTTTGGTTTAAACGAGAAAGGCAAAGCATATGAGTTTTGGTGGTGATGATTCTCCCCCTCCAGCCCCCTATTATCCACCAGTGCCGCCTAAGGAAGAGCTACTGGATGTGATTGATGAGGTAACTGGCACCCAAGCGATTACCGTGGTAGGAGCGGATGGTAAGAAAAAACGCGTGGTTAGCCGTTTACCGCGATCTGAAGCAGAGCAAAAGCTTTATGATGATGCCGGCGAGTTGATGAATAAGGCGATTGTGGAGATCAAACGCTTGAGTGACTATGATCCTGGGGCAGTCGTGGATTTTGCTCCCTTTGTTGATGTCATGAACAATCTCAATGCTGAGCGGCAGGCAGATATAGCAGAACTCTCCAAGCTCCCCAACTTTAACCAATACGTAAACGACTTTAAGGCAATGGGTAACACCATTATTCAAGATGAATTTAAAAAAGCGGAAAATGAAAACAAGGCTTACCTGGCTAATCGGGGTTATGCCGACAGTAGTGCAGCGATTGCGATGCGTAACTCCCTGGTGAGTGAAAAAGCGAAAGCCCTGCAACAACAAGATGTCAACGGCAATCTTTATGGGGAACAGCTCAAAGCCGCGGATCTTGGTAACCGCATGAATACTTATGGTTTTAGAGAACAAGGCCGTATGGGGCAGTTACAAAATGCCCAAGCCGAGCACAACCTAAAGTTAGGCCAGTACGACCAGTCCAATGCCATGCGCCAACAGGCTTTGCAAAACCAAAGTGGGTTATTCAATATAGGCTCAAGCATTCGAGGCGAAGATGCCAACAAAGCGATGGCGACCCGGGCTCCAGAACTCGCCAATATCATCTTCCAGCAAAGCAATATGGACAGTCTAAACCGTCATAATGCCCAGATTGGCCAGATCAACAGTCAGTATCAAAACCAACTCGCGAGTTATAACAGTCAGCGACCCTCCTTTGGGGATACGATGCTGCAACTCGGTGGCATGGGTGTAGGTGCGTATTTTGGTGGCCCCATGGGAGCAATGATGGGCGGTCAAGCCGGTAAGACCGCTGGCAATCTTTTAAGGTAAGGGTAAGTAAGGGTAAGGAACAATAAAATTTATGACCAATGTGCCAATGGATTTATTAAAGCTTAGTGCAAAAAAGCAACCCAAACCAGGTGAGCTTAATGCCAATTTGCAAACCCAAGGCTCCTTAGCGAAGATGCGCTATGAAACAGGAGCGGGGGTGCCCAATGCTCATGATGATCGTTCTGATGTCTTTAACAAGATGCGGCAACAATTAGGCAGTGGCTCTAAGCGAGGTTGGCGTGCAGGTATTGCTGGACTCTTGGATGGTCTGGCGGTTGGCAGCAAATCACAAGGAAACGATGAACGTCGTGAGATGGCCAGAAAGATGATGGACACTTTCTCAAGTTTAG
>Ga0207938_1000117_pt1 | contig 13305 bp, 11 predicted proteins | sample LakMenEpi15Mar12_FD_150671 | JGI IMG/M metagenome (GOLD analysis project Ga0207938, IMG submission 150671) | Freshwater microbial communities from Lake Mendota, WI - 05MAR2012 deep hole epilimnion (SPAdes) | ecosystem: Environmental > Aquatic > Freshwater > Lake > Epilimnion/Euphotic zone ...
GCCATGGTTAAGCAAGATGAATTTCGCTACGGTGTTATCAAGCCCGCTGACCCGAGCGATGACCACAGCAAAACTCAGTGGGTTGGAATCACAGGTGCAACCCGAGCCCCTGCTTTTGGAGTGGGATTATGGTGCTTATGAAGGCTTGAAGACGGATGAAATCAAGAAGCTGCACCCAGGTTGGGATATTTGGCAAAATGGTTGCCCTAAGGGCGAAAACATTGAACAAGTGCATTCAAGGGCGCAGCAGTTACTTGAGAAATGCTCGAAGATCGAGGGTAACATTGCACTCTTTTCGCATGGTCATTTTTCACGATTCATCATTGCAACTTGGCTTGGCCTGCCTGCGCTTTGTGGCAGCAACTTTGCAATTCGTGCGGGTAGCGTAACCGTGCTGGGCTACGAACACGCCAACAAGGTGATTTGGAGTTCAGGCAGCTTGCCCGAAGGCCCTGGTGTAGGGCGCTAAGGTATTTAACTTTTAAAGCGTTGGGTTTATTCTTCGGGGGTGACGGAAGCCCAGAGGTAATCGCCATTCATGCGGGCGATGAAGTCCGCACTGATTTCCTTGGGGCAAGCCGCTTCGCATTCGTACTGGTTGGTGCAGGCGCCAAAGCCTTCATCATCCATTTGCGAAACCATTTTGCGAACTCGGGCAGTGCGTTCGGGCTGGCCTTGAGGTAGCATCCCAAGATGCGAAACCTTTGCAGCAACAAACAACATTGCGGAAGCATTCTTGCAGGCAGCGACACATGCACCACAGCCAATGCATTCTGCTGCATCCATGGCTTTATCGGAAATTACTTTAGCGATGGGCTGTGCGTTGCCATCGGGTGCGCCCCCGACATTCGAGGAAATATAACCGCCCGCTTGGGTGATACGGTCGAAGGCAGAGCGATCGCAAACGAGGTCGCGCAGCACTGGGAAAGCTTTAGCTCGCCAGGGTTCGATTACCAAGGTTTGGCCATCGGTGAAGTTGCGCATGTAAGTCTGGCAGGTAGTACCCCGGGTTGGGCCATGGGCCCTGCCGTTGATTACTAAGCTGCAACTGCCACAAATGCCTTCTCTGCAATCGTGGTCGAATGCGATTGGTTCCTGACCCTTGGACATCAACCCATCGTTGACGACATCGAGCATTTCCAAGAAAGACATATCTGGGAAGATGTTGTTGGCTTGGTATTCAACAAAGTGCCCTGCGTCGGTGGGGTTCTTCTGGCGCCAAACTTTAAGTGTTAGTTTCATTATTTGTAACTCCTCACTGCAAGGTGGACATTATCGTATGTGAGAGCTTCTTTATGGAGTTGAGGCTTGTTGCCCATGCCCTTGTATTCCCACGCAGAGACAAAGGCAAAGTCTTGATCGTTGCGGGTTGCTTCGCCTTCTTCGGTCTGATATTCTTCGCGGAAGTGTGCGCCACATGATTCCTCACGGGCGAGCGCATCTTCAGCAAGAAGCTCAGCGAACTCGAGAAAATCAGAAACTCTGAGAGCGTATTCGAGGCCCTTGTTCATTTCTGCACCAGATCCTGGTACCGATACATTTTTCCAGAAATCTTCACGGATGGCAGGGATCTGTTGAAGGGCAGTGGTCAAACTCTTTCTGCTTCGAGCCATGCCAATTTCATTCCAAACCACTTTGCCCAGTTCGCGATGAATGCTGAGCGGACTGCGATTGCCCTTGATGGAAAGAACTTTTTTGATGTTTTCGTTGACATCGTTTTCGCAGCGTTTGAAATCGGAATGAGCAGTGGTTACATCGCCCGGCTTAGTCGAAGCGAGATAATTTGTGATGGTGTAGGGTGCGACAAAATAACCATCTGAAAGCCCCTGCATAAGCGCACTCGCGCCTAATCGATTGGCACCATGATCGGAAAAATTCGCTTCACCCAAAACAAACAACCCAGAGACATTGCTCATTAGGGTGTAATCGACCCATAAGCCGCCCATGCAATAATGCACTGCGGGGTAGATGCGCATGGGTGCTTTGTAGGGGTTTTCGTTGGTGATGTGGTGATACATATCGAAGAGGTTGCCATAGCGTTCGCGAATAAGGTTTTCGCCTAGGCGTTTGATAGCATCGGTAAAATCGAGATAAACGCCTCTGCCACCTTCGCCGACGCCTTTGCCTGCATCGCAAACCTCTTTAGCAGCACGGGAAGAAATATCCCGGGGTGCGAGGTTGCCGAAACTTGGGTACTTACGTTCGAGGAAATAATCGCGCTCTGCCTCGGGGATTTGATCGGGGGCTCGCTTATCGTCTTGTTTTTTGGGCACCCAGATACGGCCATCATTACGAAGCGATTCGCTCATCAAAGTAAGCTTGGCTTGGTAATCGCCTGTCACAGGGATGCAGGTCGGGTGGATTTGGGTGAAGCAGGGGTTTGCAAATAAAGCACCCCTTTTGTGGGCACGATAAGTAGCAGTAACATTGCAGCCCACTGCGTTGGTTGAAAGAAAGAATACGGGGCCATACCCACCTGTTGCAAGCACGACAGCATCGCCAGCATAGGATTCGATTTTACCTGTTTGGAGATCGCGAACGATGATGCCCCGGGCTCTGCCATCGATGGTGACGAGGTCGAGCATTTCGGTGCGTGGGTGTGATTTAATTCTGCCTTGGGCAATCTGCCTTGCCATGGTGCTGTAGGCGCCCAAAAGAAGTTGCTGGCCTGTCTGGCCTCTGCAATAAAAAGTTCGGGAAACCTGTGCGCCACCAAAGCTGCGGTTGTCGAGAAGGCCACCATATTCACGGGCGAAAGGTACGCCAAGTGCAACACAATGATCGATGATTTTAACGCTCATCTGGGCTAGGCGGTAAACATTGGCCTCGCGGGAGCGGAAGTCGCCACCCTTAATGGTGTCGTAAAAAAGGCGCCAGATGCTATCGCCATCGTTTTGATAATTCTTTGCAGCATTGATACCACCCTGAGCAGCGATGCTATGAGCTCTGCGTGGCGAATCTTGGAAGCAGAAGGTTTCGACTTGGTATCCAAGTTCAGCAAGAGAGGCGGCGGCAGATGCGCCTGCGAGACCCGTGCCAACGACAAGGATTTTGTATTTGCGTTTGTTCGAAGGATTGATCAGCTTCATATTTGATTTGAAGCTGTCCCACTTTTGTTCGAGTGGGCCTTCGGGAATTTTACTATCTAGGTTCATCGTCCCTGGATCCTCTCCTTATTTTACCCATCCCAGTAGGATGGAAACAGGAATTGAACAATTGCCAACAACAATAATGCCCGCAATTCCATAACCCAATGGGAGAACGAGATTGCGAACCCAGCCCCGCGCTAGCCCAAGCGATTGCAACCAGCTCCCTGCGCCATGGGTTAAATGCAACCCTAATGCGAGTTGAGCAAGAATATACAATCCGCTTACCAATGGCTGCTGGAAACCCCTGACTACCATCGTGTAAATATCAAACTTGTTGTGAATATCGCGGGCAATTACTTCCTTATGGTTATCAGGGTCTATTGCTCCAACCGTGAAATGCGCAATGTGATAAACCAGAAACAAGAAGATTACGATCCCGGTAAGCATCATATGGCGGGAAGCCCACGAAGCCTGAATGGTACCATCTGCACCATAAGGAACTGGCCTGGCGCTATTGTTTTTCTTTCGAAGTACAAAAGCGAGTGTCATGTGGATGGAGAAAATAGCAACGAGGCCAATGCGAGCAACCCAGATGAGTACGCCATGACCCATGGTTTGCAGAAATTCCCCATATTCGTTGATGGCTTCTGGGCCCATGAATATGAGAAGGTTGCCGGTCATGTGGCCGAGCACAAAGCCAATAAGTAATAGGCCTGTGATGCCCATGAAGAATTTATAGCCAATCGAGCTGGATGGAATCGGAACAAAAGAGCTCATGCAATCCTCTCGCTAGATCAGACAAAAAGTCACTTAAAACAACAAATACCCGATCCTACACTAAGTATTTATAGTCAATACTGCCATTGCAAGCGAGATCATAACTGCTGAATCTTGGATAATGATAAAAACCTTTGAAAATGTGAAGATTTTTGGGATTTAAAGCAGCAAAAGTGCGAAACCGAACTCGTTTATTTGGGAATGTCTGCGGGAGGAGTTTTAATTGGGCTGGGGTTTTCTATAACAGAGCGAAGTTTAAGGGTGTTATTGGTATCGCCCCCGGTGATCAGGAAGAAATGGCCGTTTTTGGTGCCCGCATCAATATTAAGAACGGGGTTTGCATCTGCGGTGAAGTTCGCTTTAGAAATGGGCAGCCAATCATTGTTGATGTTTTTGATCCAAGGGTTGAAGAATTCTGCTTTTCGAGCGAAGGTGGTAGAAACTTTGTCGCGTTTGAAATCTTCGACGAAGGAATAATAGCCTTTGAGGTTGGTGCCGCCTGTGATGGTGGAAAAAGAAACCATGTGGATCCACTTTTTTTGTTCGGAGTGGAAGAAGTGCCCGGAGTATACGGTGCGATTGCCTTCAACTTTGGAAGTGACGAGGAAGCGCAGGTTTTCGCCTATTTTCCAATCGTAATCATAGAAGGATTGCCCACCTGTGCCTTCGCCTCCAAAACGTCCGATGCGGGTTTTTTCATCTTTATGAACAAGCTTGGTGCGTTTATCCTCCTCGACTGCTTTGGGATCGTTCTGCCCAGAGTCCCATACAGAAAAGAGGATGATTTTTTTACCGTTGGCGAGTTCTTGTACGCCGAAGTATCCCTTGTTCCAACCGCAAGCCATGAAGTAGGTACCGGGCGCGGAGGAAAGGATTTTCATCTCAATGTAAAAAGAGTTGCCTTCGGGTGCAGGGTAGCCTAGGTGAACCGATCTGCAAGCGATGCCCTTGAGTTTTTCATCAGCAAGCAAAAGAGCTGGAATTAGCGTAAAAAACAAGAGTATGAACGTGCGCAAGTACGGCATCATATTTCCTTGATGTTAAATCAATTGCAGTTGAAAAGGCAGGGCTGTTATTTTCCCTATGCTTAGGCAGTGGGCAGTTTCACCTTATAGCGTTCTTCTGCTATCTTTTTGATTTTACCTAGAAACTCGGGGTAGGTTTTAAGTACCCTGTCGAAATCTTTCTTGGAAAGAATAAAGATATCGCAATCAGTAGTTGCGCGGATACTAGCGGTACGGGGCGAGGCATTAAGAAGGCTGAGTTCCCCAAAAAAGGCGCCATCCCTCATGGTGTTGATTATTTTGCCCTCATCATCCAGAACTTCGACCGAGCCGCTGGAGATGATGAACATTTCGTTACCAACCTCGCCTTTTTTGATGATGAAATCACCAGGGGCGTAGATATCGGGCCTAAGATTGATTGCAAGGTTGTAGAGGAAGATCTTGCCTGTGTCTTTGAAGAGTGGAATTTTTTCAAGCACATCACGGCTGACCACTTCCACCCAGTTACGGCCATCATTTTCGATGAGGTCGTAGGTTTTCTTGGGTCCCCATCCCCCTGCAGGGTAGTTAGGGAAGTCACCAGCGGGTTCTTTTTCCCAGACATCAAAAATGGGCTGGGCAATGCGCCAAGCTGTTTCAACCAGATCGGTTCTGGAGAAGAGCGTGGCATCGCCAATCATGCAATTATAAAGAAGGACTTCGTAGCCCGTGCCTCTCGAGGATTCGAAAGATTCGCTATAATCGAAGCGCATGTTAATGGTTTGGGTGGACATGGTTGGTCCGGGAGATTTGCCTTGGACGCGCAATTCGATCCCTTGATCAGGTTGGATATGGAAGAAAAGGCGATTGGGAATTCTGGTGTTACTTGCAGATTGGCCCCTGCCAATAATATCTGGTGGGTTTTTGAATTGGACCATGATTTCGGTGCCTCGTTTCCAGAGGTTTTTGCCCGAACGGAGATAAATGGGCACGCCATCCCAGCGCCAATTATCGATGAACAATTTTAAGCATGCGAAAGTTTCGGTGTTCGAAGTGGGGGAAACATCGGCTTCTTGGCGATAGCCAAGCGCTGGGGATTCATCCCATTTTTTACCCGGGCCATATTGCCCACGAACGGTGTGGGTGCGAACCATTTCGGGAGTCATGATGCGAACCGCATCTAGGAGTTCAGATTTTTGATTTCGGATTGCATCGGGCTTGAAGGAAGAGGGGGGTTCCATGCAAAGGTAAGCAAGCATTTGAAACATATGATTTTGGATCATATCGCGCAGCACGCCCGAAGTTTCATAATACTTACCCCTGCTTTCAACGCCCACGGTTTCCATGACGCTGAACTGAATATGATCAATATGTTCTTTATTCCAAAGAGGTTCAAAAATCCCGTTGGCAAAGCGGAAAGCAAGAATGTTTTGTACGGTTTCCTTGCCCAGATAATGATCAATGCGGTAAATCTGTTCTTCTTTCCAATGCTTTAAAAGCAGGCGATTTAACTCGACAGCGGTTTTAAGATCATGCCCGAATGGTTTTTCGAAGATCGCCCTGACCCAGCCTTTTTCTGAATTCTTAACACCTGATGATTGAAGGTTGGAGGAAACCAGTTCAAATACCGAGGGCGGTGTAGCCATGTAAAACAGGGTATTGCCTTCGGTTTTTAATTTGGCTTCGGTGGCGTTGATTAAAACTGCGAGCCTTTTGTAAGCTTCAGGGTCGGAGAAATCACCTTGTGTGTAGTAAAGTTTTTGGACAAACTCATTCCACTGGTTTTCATCAAAGACTTTGCGTGTGTTGAATTTTTTAATGTCCTCGGTCATTTTTTTGCGGAAACTCTCGGTGTCGAGGCTGTCGAATGCAATGCCGATGATTGCGAACTCGCTGCTTAGAAGTCCCCCACAATAAAGGTTGAATAATGCGGGCATTAGGAGCCGCTTGGTAAGGTCGCCCGATGCGCCAAAGATGACCATGATACAAGGGTCTGCAAGGCGGTCGGTGTATTTGGTAACGCCTTCTGGGGCTTGGATTAAATTAGAAGTCATGAAAGGGATCTCCTGCTAAATAAAAATAAGTGCCAATAATATTCAGGTAATGTATCAGAAAGAATATGAAAAGTTGTTGAAAAAATCCGACTATTTTGCTTTAGAGGCGAGGGCATCCGCCTCGGTGATATTTAGTTGAAGAATTCGTGTAATTTCAGAGATGGTTTTGGGGTGATGGTGCAATTCCATATGCCTTTCCTGAACAATCGTAACGGTGTCTGATTTGGTTGCAAGGGCACTGGTAAGGGGTACAACGGAGTCACCTTTACGAGATTCAAAGAGTTGGTTCAAATCGCCCGCAATGGAATGAACTTGAATATGTTCGGAGGGCCGAAGGCCTTGAAAAACTTTTAGGAACGGATTTTCGAAACCAAGCATATCGATGCTGTTGGGCTGGCTTTGAATTTTGAAAGCGGGGAGAAAAGCGTTTGGATTTTGTTCATTGAGTTCGGAGCGAAAATTTTTCTGCCAAGAGGGCGTATGGGCTATCAGGCTGCCCAACCTACCTGTTGGGGTGAAGCTAAGGGGTGAGCCGTTATGGGGTGTGCCGATGTAAACCACATGGGAAACGTTGGGATTAGGGTCAAAAAAAAGTGTCTTCTTTGCAAGTTCTAGTACCGTGGGTTTACCTTGAAGTTCATTGAAAGGTACCCTGCATAAACCAGAGTAAAGCTTGTCATCGCTGTGGACTACTTGAAGCCTTGCGAGAAGGCCGCCCATGCTATGGCCTATAAGCACCATGTGCTTTAGGGCTGGGTTAGTGTTTTTTGGATCTAAGTGGTGAATTGTGCGTTGCAGATTTTCGCGCAGATCGGTGCCGTTTAAAAGGATGGACCCTGATGTTGGATACATATAAAACCAGAACTGATAGCGTTCTTTGATACCTGGGATTTGATCAAGTTCGTTCATGGTTTCCATCCAAGTTGCTGGGGTGGAAAGCAAGCCGTGAACAAAAACGACAGGGATTTTATCGGGGTTATAGGGCTCTGCCATGTAAAGACCTTGGAATTTGGATTCTCGGTCGCCATCAAGGAAACCCATGATCCAAAGTTTCGAGCTCAGATCTCTTTCGAGCATTTCCTGATAAGCAGCAGAAAAATCGCCTGCCAGGGGGATTTCTTTCCCACTTACTTTAATGGTGCTATAGACTCTTGAGTTTACAACTTCAATCCTACAAAAACCTTTTTCAAGATCATCATTAGGAAGCACGATAATGGTGGCACTCATTGGGTGCCCAAGATTGTGATAGATATCAAGAGGATCTGAGCTTGCATTTGCATCGGGGTGGAAGATGACGGGCAGGCCAGCGCCTTTTCTTACATAATAATTGGTCAAGTTATAGTTGGTATCGGTTTTTGGAACGGTGACGTTTCGAAACAGGTGAGTTCTGTTAGGGAACCCATGGGAGTAAACAGGGAAGGAGGGGATATTTTCGTGAACGTGCCATTGCCCGTTCATTTGAAAACCCTTGTCTCTGGTGCCATCTTCCAAAACTCTTGCTAGGCAGGCTTGATAAATATCGGATGCTCTTTGCGTTTTTGGATTGTCAAACCCTTCACGATCTAGGATTCGCCAAGCAAAGCAAGCAGCGTAGGCATAATATTCCACAGCGGAATAGATATCGTTGTCGTCCGTGAGGTCTGCCTTTTCAAACGAAAGCTCCATCATCGATTCGAGGTCGGTGAGGTTTAGGTTTTTTTCTCTTAGGGCTCTTAACAATGATTGAGGGTTAGTTTCTGTAAGCTTCGAGGGCAATTGTCGCGAGACCAAATACTGTTCGGTTTGTTGTGTCCAGCGAGAACTAGGCAAGGGGTAATAACTGAATGAGCGTTTGCTTGAACTCCTACAACCAGCAGATAGCAAAAAGCTTAATAGCAGTAGAAATAGTACCGGAAATCTTCGCACCTGCACCTGATTCACAAGCATGCCACCTTTGCTAAAAAGAACAATAAAACGATATACCGAGAGGGGAGAAGTTCCAGCAAGACCAAATAAGCAAAGGGCAGTAAGGTGGGGCTTTTGAAGAGGCCGTGGCAGGATAGGGGCTTGCTGTTGCTGGTATAGAATTGATTTTTGTTGTTTTCGATTGCAGTTAAAGTTAAAATATATTTCTCTCCTTGAATTCCTGCCTTTACAAAAGTGGAGTCGTGCATGTCCCCTATTAATAAAAATCGCACCTCGGGATTTACACTCATAGAGCTATTAGTGGTTATTGCAATCATTGCAATTTTGATTGGCTTGCTTCTTCCTGCTGTGCAAAAAGTTAGAGAAGCTGCAGCTCGTATTCAATGCAGCAATCATCTGAAACAACTTGGCCTTGCGTTTCATAATCATCAATCTGCCAACAATGGGGGTTTGCTGTTGGCGTATGTCGAAGATCAATGGGCTACCTGGGCCGTGTTTATTTTGCCTTATGTGGAACAGGAAAACATGTTCAAGCAATGGGATCTTAAAAAGCGGTATCATGTGCAACCTGTAGCAGCGAGAGAGAAAAATGTATCGCTCTTTGTTTGCCCCAGCAGAAGAAGCCCCTCAGCTTCTTTAAGTAACGGCAACGACAGCCGTACAGATCCACCAACCTTTGGGCAAATCCCTGGGTCGGTCTCGGATTATGCCGCAAACTCTGGAACCGGTGCTTATAACTTTGATGGCGTGATTGTTCGTTCCCGGGCAGCAAAGTCACCAAACGCCTATACAGCTGGAGTAACCTACAGTCCGAATTTCTTCGACCCCAATGCCGTCATTACTACGCAGGAATCTTTTCAGTCGGTCAGGCAATTCAGGGATATAACCGATGGCACATCTTCTACCATCGCCTTTGGAGAAAAACATTTGCAATCCTCTAAAACTCTAGGTAGTGAGGGCAGTGTCTTTAATGGAGATTATCAAACCGTTTCTGCGAGGTATGGTGGTTGGTCGGGTACGCTTAACCCCGCAACAGGTAAATACACCAACGAATATAACATCGCAGCAGATAAAGACGATGCTTACAACGCTACTTTTCGTTATGGTTCCTGGCATAGTGGGGTTTGCAATTTTTCTTTTGTAGATGGCAGCGTTAAATCAATCAACAACTCTATATCCGTATTAACATTCAGAAGGTTGTGCGTTCCGGATGATGGAGAACTGCCCGGTGATTATTAATCGGTTCAATGCATGGTTGATGATTCTCTTCCTGCCTGCCTTTGTGGGTTGTTCTTCCGAACTAAAAACTTACCCAACACAGGGTAAAGTTGTTTATAAAGACGATGGTGCGCCTTTTATAGGCAAGATTTATTTCGAAGCGGTTAATCCTCCCCACACTCGATCGATGGCAACCACCAAAGCCGATGGGTCTTTTTCATTAAGCACGGTTCGTGAGGGAAGCGGTTCAGTCGAGGGCGAGCAGGTGGTTCGGGTAGACATAGACATGCCCGATACCCCGGATTTCAAGAACCGCTCCAAGGTTGTGAAGCTTCAATATCTTGATTTTATAACCTCGCCAATTCGGGTGAATGTTGAACCTAGCAACAGTAATTATTTCATCATTGAAATCGAAAGACCTGCAAAGTGAAACAGTCCCTATCTCAATTATTTAAACAGGAGCAAGCTGTGATTCGTACCTCTTTTTTTATCTCTCTTATTTTGGTTCTAGGATGTGCGGAGGGCGTTAAAACCTTCCCCACCACAGGCAAGGTCGTTTACAAAGCCGATGGCAAACCTTTTCAGGGCCTCATTTACTTCGAGGCAGTGAAGCCTCCACACACGCGTTCGATGGCGCAAACCAATGCCGATGGCACTTTTTCTTTAAGCACTGTAAAGGAGGGGGGTGGCTCAGTTGAAGGCGAGCAGGTTGTTCGCATTGATGTTGATCAAACCGATGAAGCCCAGATTAAAGATAAAGCAAAAAACATTCATCCTAAGTATCTAGACTTTGCCACATCGCCATTGAAGGTGAAAGTGGAGGCAGGTAAGGCGAACAACTTTACGATCGAGTTGGATCGACCTGGGCAAAAGTAGGACCGTAAAGATTCGTAGGCTTAGCCCTGCTTGGGCAGATGCTTTTTTGCAAATGCGCGGTAGGCTTGCCAATCGATGGGGCTCATTGAATGTTTGCCCGCTCGGATGAAGTAGCCTAGAGTGCCGTCTGAGAGTTTTCCCAACTCGGGCATGTTGGGCGAGGCTAGCCCGGTTGCGCCTACGAATTTATAAGTTCCCTCTGCAGCTTTAAGCACATCAAACTGGCCTTCGGGGTTGGCCCAAGTATCTTCGACAGCGTTGGTAAAAAGCACAGGGCGGGGTGCGCAGAGTGCGACCAGGCAGTTTTGATCGAATGGAAGTTTATCGGTCTGGGTGTTAAATTCTTTGAACGCATCATTGAACCAATGTGGGAAGGATGTGTTGATGCGCTGCACGGATTCGCCCACTTTTCCTCTGCTAGGTGCGGTACCCCCACAGCCCGCTTGATTAGGAATCGCCATCGCTACACGCTCATCAAATGCAGCAGTAAGAAGAGCGGTTTTACCTAATCTAGAATGACCCACCACAATAACGCGTTTGGGATCAAGCTCGGGTTGGTTAACGAGTATATCAATTGCCCGCATGATGCCCCAGCTCCATGCTGCGACGGTACCCCAAGCGTTTTTGCCTGTGGGTGCAATACCTGCTTTTTCGAGATGTGGCTGGATACCCATGCGTTTATCTTTCACATCGGGATCAACATCGCCTACGTAAAAGGTTGCAACCGCAAAGCCCTCTGCAAGGGTTTCTTCAATATTCCAAGTATCTTTCTGGGTGCCCCGGCCTTTTTCGGTGGCCTGATTGTTTACAACCCCGGGGTATCGATCATACATCCAAGCGGTCGGGATTTTGATCGCAGTATCATCAACAAGCACATGGTTGCCTGCGAAGTTCATGCCGATGAATACGGGAACTTTTTCTTTGCGCTCTGCGGGGATTGCAAGAAGCATCTTGATGGTGGGAGTTGAAGGAGGGCCGAAAGAGATCTCGATTTCCTTGAGGATGCCTTTACCTGCGAAAGCTTTGGGGTCGTGGGACAGAACTTTACTTGTGACTGCAACGGTTTTGGTGGGGTAGTACCCATACATGTAATGTTGGAAGAGCTGTTTAAGTTCGGGCCTACGCTTGTTGAACCAAGCAGCCTTATCTGCAACCTTGGTGCCATCAAGGAAGACCAGAGGATCGGGCAGGGTTACTACCGAGGGTAGCTTTGTAATATCAGGCAGGGCAGGGGTTTCTGCTGCGAGGGCAAAGGGGGTACAAGCCATGGAAGCGAGGAAGGTTCTACGGTTCAACATGATTAAATCTTTCGAGATGTATGTAGAAGTTAATTAAGATTCTTTGCGAACGCCCACAGCTTTTAGTTCTTCGAGTTGTTTTGCAGAGTCTGCACCTAATGGGTTGCCTGCAAGGTAAAGCCTGAGGAATGGTGCGAAGCGTTTAGCCGCTGCAAAATCGGCCTTACATGAATCAACCAAAGGTTTGAGATCTGCGACTTTATTGCGTTCGATGATCAGCATGCGAAGGTCGGTCTGCTTTGATAAGGGTGCAAGATCTGCAACTTGGTTATCGCTGAGATCTAAGGTGGAAATCCGGGTGACTGTGGTCAAGGGTGCAAGGTTGGATATCTGGTTTTTGGGAAGCGAAAGGGAAGAAAGCTTTGCGAGGTTTTTTACACTCGAGATGTCTGAGATTTTGTTGTTGCCCAAGTAGATGGCATTGAGTGCTGTAAGTTTTTCGAGTGCGGAGATGTCTGAGATTTGGTTGCCTGAAAGTTCGATGTACTGGAGTTTGATCAACCCTGCGATAGGTTTGATGTCTGCAATTTTGTTGTTAGCGAGGTCGAGAGATTGCACATTGGCAAGATCTTTGATGGGTTTGAGGTCTGTGATCTGATTGTTAGATAGGCGGATAAGTGCGAGGTTCTTGCACTTTTCTAGGCCTGCAAGATCTTTGATGGATTTTCCTGGTGCTTCGAGGATAAACAGCTTAAGTAGCTTTTCTTCCGTGAGTTCGCCCATGGGTTCCTGGATGATCCTGCGGATTTCCACTTCAAGGGCTTTGTCTGCAATGGGGCTAGCAGCTTGCATCATTGGTGAAAAGATTGCCAACAGAAGAAGTGTGGGAATCATTTTTGAATACATTGCATGAATCATGGTAGGCCCTTAAAAAGCAGGTCAAAGGCAGGTTTGAAAAACAAGGAGAGCAGGGCCAAGCCCTGCAAGCACTCCGTTTGTAATAGTTTCCTCGATTTTGGGCACGAGTGCAAGAACCCAGTTGGGAAGAAGCAATTATTAAAAGCGTTCGATCAAAACCACGGAAGTATCATCGTGCCTGCCATTGCCCTGGGTGAAGGCATTGGAATCATCAAACAGGGCTGCCATGACTTTTTCGATGGGCTCT
>Ga0207938_1000119_pt1 | contig 13119 bp, 14 predicted proteins | sample LakMenEpi15Mar12_FD_150671 | JGI IMG/M metagenome (GOLD analysis project Ga0207938, IMG submission 150671) | Freshwater microbial communities from Lake Mendota, WI - 05MAR2012 deep hole epilimnion (SPAdes) | ecosystem: Environmental > Aquatic > Freshwater > Lake > Epilimnion/Euphotic zone ...
ACTTCGTAAGGTGTTGACTAGGGGGCGAATGGTACGCAAATCTATAACTTCAGCTTCAATACCTATTTGGGCTAATGCATCAGCTGCTTCTAAGGCATGGCGAACGCAAATAGAAAATGCAGTAATGGTCACATCTGACCCTTCACGCACAACGGCTGCTTTGCCAATTGGAACAACATGATCTTCATCATCTGGCACGTCAAAACTTGAGCCGTAAATAAGTTCGTTTTCTAAGAAAATAACTGGGTTTGGGTCACGAATAGCTGATTTTAAAAGTCCTTTAGCATCAGCAGCACTGTAAGGTGCCACAACTTTTAGACCTGGAATATGCGCATACCAACTAGCAAAACATTGGGAATGCTGTGCACCCACACGTGATGCCGCACCATTTGGCCCACGGAAAACAATAGGACAACCCATTTGCCCGCCAGACATATACAAAGTTTTCGCGGCTGAGTTAATAATATGGTCAATTGCTTGCATGGAAAAGTTAAAGGTCATGAATTCAACGACTGGTTTTAACCCCAAGAATGCTGCACCAACGCCTATACCTGCAAAACCATGTTCAGTAATTGGTGTATCGATCACGCGGTTTTCACCAAATTCTTGTAAAAGACCTTGGGTAACCTTGTAAGCCCCTTGGTACTCTGCAACTTCTTCACCCATAACAAAAACGTCACCATCACGGCGCATTTCTTCAGCCATTGCATCACGTAACGCTTCACGTACTGTTAATGTTGCCATTTATGCCTCCACCAAAATATCTGTATATAGTTCTGATTCATCAGGCTCCGGTGAAGTTTGAGCAAATTCAATAACATCTTTCATAATGTCTTTTACACGTTTTTCAATTGATTCAAAATCGCTTTCGGTGATTTTACCTGAGGCAAGGCCTAGGTTACGAATGGCATCGATAGCATCGTGCGATGTTTTGACTTCTTCAACTTCTTCCTTTGTACGGTACTTAGCCGGGTCAGACATAGAATGTCCACGATAACGGTAGGTTTTAAAATGCAATATTGCAGGTCCTTCACCTGACCGTGCACGCTCTAGCGCCCAATCAGCAGCTTCACGAACCTGAATTAAGTTCATTCCGTTAACAACACGCCCAGGTATACCCCAGGGTTCGCCACGATTTTCAAAATTAGCGTTAGATGTTCCACGTGCCGTTGAAGTACCCATAGCGTATTCATTGTTTTCAATTACAAAAACCACTGGAAGCTTCCAAAGCGCCGCCATGTTAAGTGTTTCGTATACTTGACCTTGGTTTGCAGCACCATCACCTAAATAGGCAACACACACGCCTTTATCCCCTTTGTATTTATGAGCAAAAGCTAGCCCAGCACCAATTGGAACCTGAGCTCCAACAATTCCGTGCCCGCCGTAGAACCCTTTTTCACGGCTAAACATATGCATTGAACCGCCCTTACCTTTTGAATACCCACCGGAACGACCAGTTAACTCGGCCATAACGCCGCGTGGGTCCATATCGCATGCCAACATATGGCCATGGTCACGGTATGAGGTAATAACAGTATCTTGAGGCTGCATGGCCGATTGAATACCAACCACAACAGCTTCCTGTCCAATATATAAGTGACAAAAACCACCAATAAGACCCATGCCATAAAGCTGCGCCGCTCGTTCTTCAAAACGACGAATTAGCACCATTTGCTCATATGCTTTTAGAAAAGCATTGCGGTCATATGCTCCGAAGGGAGTTGTTTTATCTTCAAAAGAACTAGCTCGTGCCACGCTGGACATGCCTACCAAAAAGTTAAATCTATCGGACTAGTATTACAAAATTTGGGCACTTTTTGCAAGGTTTTCGTGATAAAACGAGCATGGAAAAGCGTTTCACGAGGATTGCAAAGATAGAGGAAGCATAAGAATTATAATCTCTTTAGCAAAAATTTGAAAAACTATGTGAATCAAAAAGTAAATTGCTGCTGGCCAAAAATTCACCCCTTTATAAAAAATTCCATTAAGGACTTTTTTATTTGCAAATCTAAGGTATATGTAATCACTGTAAAGCAGGTACAAAATTGTTGGAATTATAAAAAATAAGAAATAGCCAATACCCCAATACGTATTAAAGAAGTTGAAATCATCAAAAAAATAGGTAGAAAACCACAATAAAACAATTGGTAATAAGCTTGGAATAACTGCAAGTGTAATACCATATAAGAACATTTTTCTGTAAAAAAGCCAAAGGCTCCAACCTAATAAAGCACTCCAATTCCAGCTTATTTTTTTGCCCGTTGCTTGATATTTATCAAAATAATCTAAATAGTGTTGCGTTGGTTTTAACGCTTTATCTGCAGTATCCCCTTCTTGTTTAATAAAGTTAAAAAATTGCTCACGCGTTGTAGTTATGTTGTTTTTCATTATATTTGCTTTTTTGAATTTTATTTCAAAGTATTACAAAATTTAGGCCCTTTTTGCAAGGTTTTCGTGATGAAACCTTAGTGGCTGCACTTTTCAAAAGGGAGCCACATAACGACGCTCTGCAAGAAGTGGAGCCATACAAAAACGCTCAGCTCCGCAATAAACTAGAGCCAGAGCACCCAGCCAACTAGAGAATTCATTTCCAAAACAACATGTGCTAATTAGCATTTCAATAAACCCAAATACTAAATAAGGATTTATTGACTTATTTTTATCTCGTGATACTGGAAAATAAACAGCACATAACAAGTCTGCAGCACCACAAGTAACACCAAGCAGACAGGTAAGACCAGAAGTGGTTTTACACAGCGCACTGTCGGCCCAAGGTAAAACAAAAAGCACACCAGCACCAGCAGCTTGGGTGATACTTAGCGCGCGAATGTTGGTAGCTCTAGCCTCTTCATAGAAAGGCTGCATAGATTGCAAAGAAGCTATAAAGGCAAGACAAATGAATAAACGTTTGAACAATGTTTTAGAAAAATATTTAAAAGCTAACTATTATGAAAGAACAAAAATCAAATGATTTCAATAATAATGATATTACAAGAGCCCCTGTTGTTGAGAGACAAGCACGAGCTGCTGAATAATAGCATATTTGAGAGCTCATCTCAGGATAATGCAAGATAACTGCTGATCCGATATTTATCACACCACTTGATAGCAAAAGTGAGCGTCTGGGATACTTGTTCATATCATTATCTTCAACAGCTTCAACATTGCTCAAAGAAAAGAAGTATGGAAAATAAAACTACGAAGAATTATTTTAATATGACCGCAAAATAGTATTAACACCTGCACTTACTAGAAGCATTGATCCGAAATAAATATATTTAGGATCACATGTAAAATAGTATTCAGCCGTCCCGTATAAAATTGAATAAGCAGCGCTAGCATTAAGAGATGCGGACAATAAATGGCCCATAGCTTTATTCTTAGTTTCTTCATTTTCCAAATCAACAACTTTAAAATTAGCAAGATCGAGCGTTGACATAAATAAAGCTTGAGCCGCAATAAATTGAGAACTGTCTATTGGATCGCAAAATAAAGTAGCCCCCGCAAGAATATTTGCTGCTCCTTGAACTTTTTGCAAAAAACGGAAGTTTGCTTTTTCTTCTTCCTGATTAGAAATATCTGCCGAATTCACAGAAAAAATAAAAAATAAAACAACAAAACTACGGAGAAAAATTTTTAAACGCATTTATAGACCAAAATAGATTTCATTTCTAAATCAATAAAAAACGAAAATCATAAAAATTGCAATGTCATAACATCAGAAAATTAAGCTATTCAAATAGAAAACTATTTACTGCAGCACATGCTGTAAAGAGAGATCCGTAATAATTAGATGAAAAAGCAAGTGAAGGATTAAGCGCGTTACAAAAAAAACAGATGCTACTTAAACCATAAAAATATGCTTGAGTTTGTTGATGAAAAATAAATCTTTCCAGTGCGATTTTTGCTTCAGGATGCTGAAGAGTTTTACATGTTTGAAAGTTATCAAAGCTTGATGCGCAATAAATCAGTGAAGAATAGCCCAGGTAAAGAGCAACCAAAGGAAAGGCATCTTTTTGGTCATAATAAAGAAGCAAACCAAGACAGGTAGTAGTTATACCAGCATGAGCTTGACCAATTAGTATGGGTATACCTATTACCTGCTTAATATCAGCAGCAGATGCGTCTGAGCTAATTCTGTAGTTTCCTGGACCCATTTCGATATCCCAATCGAAATATAACTCTGATGCACCTACTGAAAATGCTGAAAAAAATAGAAAAACAAAACACTGGAGAAAAGGTTTTAAGAGCATGAAAGAGATTCTGAGAAATTTTTTCTATTTACCAACAGAGAACAAAATCATAAAAATTTCAATGCCTGTTACTTGAAAAATCAATTAGCGCATCAAAAAAAAACACTATTCCCAACAGCAGCTGCTAAGGCCACACCACCGAGTGTATAACCAACTTCGGGCATTTCAGTAAAATCTCCAGCTAAAAAACAAGTTCCTGCTACCAAATTTATGCACGCCTGATTGCGTTGAAAAGAGCATAACCTTTTTAGAATATTCTGTTCATCTAAATTTTGATATTCTAAACACTTCTTATTGGTGTCGAGACTGGAGGCGCCATATACAGCCGCACACCAACAAAAATACAAAGCAGAAATACCCAAAAAATCGCTTGACTGATAAAATACGCCGCCAAGAAGAAATGTATTGGCAATGGCATGGGATCTATAAAACATTACATTAGTTTTTAGTGATTTTTGGAGTTTTTCAAGTTCGCTGATATTTTCTTGGGAACGAGGTGAGTCCTCATAAACTCCTATGACTCCACCGTATGGATCACATATAATTACAGGCGTGCCTTCCTCTAGCTTCTTATAATCAACAAGCTCAACAATTTTTTTCTGTTGTTCCATATGTTTTCCAAGAGATTTTCTGATCGTAGGAGAGCCAACAGGAGAACTAACAGGCAAAGGATAAAACCCTTCATCCATGGCATTTAGCGAAAAACACATACAGACCAGAACAAAACTATGACGAAAAGTTTTTAAGAACATTCGGAAGGACCTAGAAATTTACGTATGTGTTTAAGCAGAAAACAAAACTATACAGAATGCAATAGTGTTAAAGCAGAGCTCAATCTATACAAGCGTTCAACAACGCTTTTGTGTACTCGTGTTGAGGGTGTTCAAAAATTTGCTGAGCATCGCCCTGCTCTACTATTTGACCTTGATGCATAACAATCATTCGGTGCGCCATGGCGCGAACTACTTTTAAATCGTGACTGATAAAGATGTATGAAAGCTGCAAATCATTTTGTAACTGACGAAGCAAGTCCAAAATATCGGCCTGAATAGAACGATCAAGGGCCGATGTTGGTTCATCCAAAATAACAACCTTTGGATTTAGAAGAAGGGCACGGGCGATTGCCACCCTTTGGCGTTGACCACCTGATAATTCATGGGGGTAACGATATAGAAATTCAGCGCTAAGGCCAACTTGCTCTAAAACTTTTTCAGCCCGAATACGCAATGCGTCTGCTGATAAATTGGCTTCATGAACTTTAAGACCTTCGCACACAACATCTAAAATAGAAAAACGCGGATTCAATGATCCAAAAGGATCTTGGAAAATGATCTGCAAATCCTTACGAAGGGGACGCATTAACTTTAAAGTGCTAGGCAATTCATTGCCCATAAAAATAATTTTACCTCTTGAACTTACAAGACGCAAAATTGCAAAAACCAAAGTTGATTTGCCTGAACCACTTTCCCCGACTACCCCTAAAGTTTCCCCCTGTTTTAAGGAAAGAGAAACTTTATTCACCGCAATTTTAGGGGGAAGCTTTTTAAAGCTAAACAGTGACTTATTTTCAAAAGCAACTTTCATGTCAGTGGCTTGCAATATGGTTGCTGCATTTTTTGCAAGAGGTTTTGGCGTACCCTTGGGTTCGCAGGCAATAAGCCTTTGTGTGTATTCGTGACTGGGATTGCCAAAAACATCTGAAGTATTGCCAGATTCAACAATTTTTCCATGATTCATAACAGCCACTTGATGGGCCAAATGCTTGACCATGCTTAAATCATGACTGATCAGCAACATTGACATACCAAGGTCTGCTTGCAATTTTTGCAATAGCTTAATAATACCAGCTTGAATGGTTACATCTAATGCTGTGGTTGGTTCATCGGCAATTAGTAAATCTGGGCCGCAAGCAAGCGCCATAGCAATCATCACGCGTTGACGTTGCCCACCGGATAATTGGTGTGGAAATGCATCTAAACGGCTTAACCCTTCATGGAATTCCACTAGTTCAAGAAGTTCTTTAACCCGTTCCATTGCTTGAGTTTTTGAATAGCCTAAATGCAAGCGAACTGTTTCAGCAATCTGTTTACTAATGGTGTGCAATGGGTTTAGGGCTGTCATTGGCTCTTGAAAAATCATGCCAATGCGACGACCACGAATACCGCGTAATTTCTTATCAGAAAATTTTAAAAGGTCCTGACCATCAAAAAATATTTCACCAGTCGGGTTACTGGCCATGGGGTATGGCAATAATTTTAAAATGGAAAAAGCAGTGACTGATTTTCCTGACCCGCTTTCACCAACTAATGCCAATGTTTCCTTGGGCTTTATGGTGAAGCTAACGCCTTGCACAGCTTCAACCACTGGGCGCCCTGGTGGTGCGAATCGAACAGAAAGATTTTTTACATTAAGCAAAGACATGAACGAACTATGCCATAAAAGTTAGGAGCTACCAAAAAGATTTTTGAATTTTAATCTTTAAGGTTGTGAAAAATTCCGTTTTTCCTATAGCGGAAAAGTGTGTTCATTTGCTGAGTTAATGAGCTAACATCTGCAATGCTATTCTAAAAACACACTACATTCTGGTGTCCAAGGCTCAGCACAGGTAACATATAGTTGCAAAACTTCAGTATTAGAAGAATTTGTTACTTTGTGATGCGCACCAGTGGGAATTGCAATAAGATCCCCTTGTCCAAGGGCAACATCAACTCCATCAACAGTGACAAGTGCGCTACCTGCCAGCACAAAATACGTTTCTTCAACTTCAGGGTGAAAGTGATTTTTTGAACTTTTTCCTGGATCAATATCAACAATTGCAATGCAGTGTTTGTGAATATTGCCGTCAATAGGCCCCGCGAGTTCATATATCCGCTCACCATAACCTGTGTCACGCGGAACAACGTTTGCTTTATTAACAACATAAGGGGTTTTGTTTGTAGCTTTTTGGCATACCGTCTTTATCATGTTTTTCTCTTACAAAATATTAGTCAAAATTAAGCTTTAAAATTTCACTAACGCAAGCACAAGCTTTGTTGGCTCGTGTTCAAGGTTAACAGCGGCTCCAAAGTTTCTTGCCCAGTTGTAAATAAGCATTCCAAGAGAATGGCGGCTGGAAGGCACATCAACACATCCACTTACAGCATCTTGAATTTCTTTTGATAAATAACATTTTTCGCCCGATGCAGTTACATTACCTTGGTCTGCATCAATAATGATTTTTCCGCCACGTGGAAGGCTTTCCAAACAAACCAGTGTAAGCGCTAGAATAAGTCGAACGTATTCGCCTTGGTAATCTTCTGCATGAACGAAAGTAACCTCCGTTGATTTTAGTTTGGCCATTGCACGTATTGTAGTTGCAGCATCGGAATAAGTAGGAGACTGCGCACTTCCGGTCACCATTAATCGCCAATAACTAATGCGTTGCGATAATGTTTCAATACTCAGTTCAACAAGCTCTGCTGATTCTGGCAGAGCATTTTTAATATCATCCATGCATAAAGTTAAAGCCCCTAAAGGGGCAGCGATATCATGTAAAATTTTGGCGTAAAGCAATTGCGCTTCATTTGTTAAATATGGATTCGACATAGCACAAACAATCCTGGTGGCTGGGGCTAAAGTTGTTTTCCACCCACCATTGATGGGCACGTTGCAAATAGTTTCCAACAATTGGGCCAGGTTGGCAACCAAGTTTTAACAGGTCTTTTCCTGCAAGGGGAAAAACAGGATTTGGGATACTCCAAAAAGTTTGTGCAAAAATTTCGTCAGCGTTTTTTTTGTATTTGCATGCCCAGCACAACACAAGTTCCTTGGCACTTTCGCCATATTGCAGATAGCTTATGCGAAAATCATGATCAATCAACAAGGCATTAGCAGATTCTAACCATTCTTGCTGTGATTGATTCAAGCTTAATCTATGCACCAAATGTTGAATATGAATGGATGGCAACAGCAAGTGAGTTAGCAATAAGGCGTCTCTACCTTTATAAGCCAAATAGTTAGCGATGCTGATTTTTGCACCAAGTAAAGTGCTATCAATATCGTTAGTTTCCATAACTTGCAAAACTCTTAAAGTATTTTTTCCAAATAGTATTTTTGACCATTCAGACCAGATGCGATTCCCTGATAAATACCGAAGCCCTTCTTGATGATCTACGCAAGCTTTAAGCCCTTCCTGGTTTAGTTCATTCGCGTAAACACTTGAAAAACGAAAAAAGCGTAAAATTCGTAAATAGTCTTCTTGAACTCGGTCATTAGCCTTGCCAATAAATTTGACCTCATGCTGTTCCAGATCTTTTTGTCCGTCAAAAAAATCAATAATAGCCTTCTCATTCCAATACAGAGCATTAATTGTAAAATCTCGGCGTTCAGCGTCTTCTGCCACATCTGTTGTGAACGTAACTTTTGTGTGCCTGCCATCTGGGTTAACGTCTTTGCGAAGTGTTGTGATTTCAAGCCATAAGTCTTCATAGTTAACACGCACACAACCAAATTTTTCTCCCTTTAGATCAAGTTCAAATTTTTTTTGAAAAAGAGGAATACAATCTGCAGGATGAGCTGTGGTCGCGATATCGTAGTCTGTGAAAGGTTTCTCGAGCAGCGAATCGCGCACACATCCACCAACAAACCAGCTATCAAAACCAGCTTGTTGTAAGGTTTTCAGCGCTTGCAATGCACGCTCATCAAACACGAAATTACTCATGGATCCTCCACAACCTTAAATCTAGCACGGTTTTGTTTACTATACATCTTGGGTTTTAACATAATTTTTGTTAAAGTTTTAAAGAATTAACACAATTAAGAGTTCTATGCGGCTTCGGGGTTGGATATTTTTAGCATTACTGACTTTATGTGGCTGTTCTTCTGTACCATATACCCAAAGTAAAAAAGTAGAAGAGGACGAATTCACTCTTCATGAACCTGATCCGTTAGAAACGTTTAACCGGTATATGTACGGTTTTAACCGTGTTTTAGATGCAGCAATTATTAAACACGTTGCAATTGCTTATGACATGGGAACACCGGAAAATGTTAAATATTGCGCTAGAAGTTTTATAAAAAATATTCATGGGCCCATTAATTGTATAAATCACTTGCTTCAAGGACGTGTTGAGCACTCAACAACAACAACACTTAGATTTATTTTAAATACAACATTCGGGATTTTTGGCTTAATTGATTTTGCTGATTTTATTGGTATAAAAGAAGCGCTAACAAGCTTTAACGAAACCTTAGCAACATGGGGTGTTGAAGCAGGACCATACATTATGTTGCCGATTCTTGGGCCCACAACGTTCAGAGGCGCAACTGGCTATGCGTTTGATTGGTTTGCCGACCCAGCACGCTACTTTGCACGTTATTCAAAGAGTCATCATAACAACCATCATCAGTTTCAAAATTGGCTTTGGGGTGTTACTGCAGTGGATATTGTTGATATTCGTGCTGGCCTACTTAACAGTTTGGATGACATCTACGAGACATCGTCAGATTCTTATGTTACGATTCGTAGCATGATTTTCCAGCGTCAACAAAAAATAGATAAAAAGCTGAATAAGGGGTAAGCAAATGGCAAAAAGAATTGGTATTTTAACCAGTGGTGGAGATTGTTCTGGTTTAAATGCCACAATTCGCGCAATTACGTTACGCGCCATTCAGCATTATGGTTGGGAGGTTTTTGGTATTCTAAAAGGCACAAGCGGTTTGATTCGCAGACCATTAGAATACATCCCCCTAACAGTCACTCAATGTGACCAAGGCATGGTACGTTCTGCCGGCACAATTTTAGGAAGCACAACGAAAGAAAATCCTTTCTTTTTTCCGTCGGAAGATGGCTTACGAGTTGATCGCTCTGATGATGCAATAGAAGGTTATAACGACTTGAAGCTAGATGCTATTATTGCCATTGGTGGAGATGGCAGCATGCGTATAAATAGCAAGCTAGCCAAAAAAGGCGGCATGAATTTAGTATGCATTCCAAAAACAATCGATAATGACCTTGCTGAAACAGAACTTTCCATAGGGTATAGCACTGCAGTTAGTGTTGCCGTTGAAGCGCTTGATAGGCTACAGCCAACTGCAGCTAGTCATGACCGTGTAATGATATTAGAAGTCATGGGACGTGATGCCGGGCACATAGCTTTATCTGCAGGCATTGCAGGTGGCGCTGATGTAATTCTTATTCCTGAAATCCCTTATAATATTGAATCAATCTGTCAACAGATTCAAAACATAAGTAAAAGGGGACGGAATCATTCTTTAATTGTTGTATCAGAAGCAGTTAAAACACTTGCTGATAGCTCTGTTTTACAAGGAAAATCACATAATGAGATGCCGAGATATGGTGGCGTTTCGCAGTACCTTTGTGCAGAACTTGAAAAACGTATTAATGCCGACACAAGAGCAACTATTTTGGGTCATGTTCAACGTGGCAGTCAGCCGAATGCTCAAGATAGAATCTTAGCAACAGCGTTTGGGGTGAAAGCCGTAGACATGGTCGCCGCTCAAGACTTTGGAAAAATGGTCATTTGGCAAAACAATCAGCTAAACTCAGTTCCAATTGAATCAACTATTGATATCTACAGCACAGTTGATCCCAAAGGATTATTGATTCAAACAGCAAAAGGAATTGGTATTTATGTTGGTGATTTGTAGCTTATGAAAGTTGCAATACTGGCATCACACAAGCAAAAAGCAAAAAACTTTGCAAAAATTGCGGAAGGCATTTTAGAAGCAGTGCCAATTGAACAAGCTGAAGCAATTGTCGCTTTTGGTGGTGACGGTTTTATGTTGCATACGTTGCATCAATTAAAAAATCATAAAATCCCCGTTTATGGTGTTAACACAGGCACTATAGGATTTTTATTGAACAACCCCGAACAATTAGAGAAGCTGCCTGAAAGAATAGCCAATGCCAAGTCGACTACGCTGTTTTCCTTAAAAGCCAATGTGACAGACGCATTTGGAGAAAAATACGAAGCGCAAGCTTTTAACGAAATCTCTTTATTTAGAAGCTCGGCACAAACATCTAAGATAATCATTAAGTTAAATGGCAAAACCCAATTGAATTCATTAATTGGAGATGGGCTAATCATAGCCACACCTGCTGGCAGTACCGCGTACAACTTATCAGCAGGGGGTCCTATTCTTCCTTTAGAATCGGGCTTAATTGCTCTCACTCCTATTTGTCCTTTTAGGCCACGACGTTGGAAAGGTGCTTTAGTCCCTAGTTCAGTGGAAATTGAACTGGAAGTGCAGCAACCTGAGCAACGGCCAGTAAAACTAACCGCTGATCAAAGATTGATCCACAAAGTTCATACGGTAAAAATTGTGCTAGATACCTCTATGCCCTATACGCTTTTGTTTGACCCAAATCACCACTTAGAAGAACGTATTATCCACGAACAATTCCTAGAGCACTAAGTATACATACCAAAGGGTGGTTCATCCTTTATTTTTTTAACTGGCGGTGGCAAATGATCTTTTACAAATTGCTCAGTCAATGTGATTGTTCTTGCTCCATCAACTTCTGTAATTAATTCTTCGGGCAGGCTATATAAAGGCGCTAACACGTGTCCTAATAATTCTTCAAGCTTTCGCGCACCTGTTGAATCTTTCAGAGATCTTTTTGCTATAACCCTTAATCCTGCATCATCAATTATCAAGTCAATATCGTACAGTTTTTTGAAGAAGCTACGTTCATGATTATATGCACCCTCTGTGCTGTTTTTCAAAATATTAACCAAACTGAACTCTGTATGTGGCACTAGTTTTATAATTCCTTGGCTGAAACGATTAACAAGTTCTAACGGCATTCCAGTATAAAAACTCAAAGACTCAGCTGTAAGGTCTATTGAATCGGGAACATGAGCGCATGCATCTGTTGCAATGTAGGTAAAACAGTGAGTAGACATTGATTCTTCTCTGCCATCCTGTCCAGCAGACAATTTCACATTTGCTCCATCCATATGAGCCAATAAGGTTCTCATAATACTGCCACCATATTTCGGTGCGTCGTCTCCAGATCCAGTTTTCCCCATTTTTCCTGCTTCATCTAAGAGCACAACTGCATAGGGAGGAATTTTTCCTGCTTGTTTAAGTTGATCATAATAATATGACATAGTTGGCCCCTTAAACCCTTCTCCCACTACTTCTGGAGCATTTACTCTAATCCACGGAATGCCAATAATTTTGCATAGTTCAATAACCGATTGAGTTTTCCCTGAACCTGATTTTCCAACAAGGAACGCATGAGGAGGACGAAACTTCCATGAAGCATCTTCTTGCTTTAAACGAATTTGTGCCATGATTTTATGCCCAATAAGTCCTAAAGTATTCATGGCAGCATCTTGGCCCCGAATATTCACTTTAAGACGAGTAGCAATTTGTTCAGGAGTAAGCAGACCACTGAAGGCAGCACCCAAAAAAGTTTTTGCTTCAGCAATCTGTGCGCGTTGCTTCAGCTCACGTTGATCAATAATATACTTAGCAATCCGTCTTACTTCCTCTTCGTATCGCGCGATAATTTCATCAGCTTGAATAGGATTATATCCAGGGATTGGTCTTACAGTATAAACACCAATTGCTTCTAATTCTGATAAAACTTTTAATGTTTCTACTTTTCTTTTTCGCTTAACACCTCTACCGAAAGCAAATTCATTGAAATCACTACGTAAGCTTTCTCTCATGAAAGGAGATGATGCCACGTGGTCACCAACGCTAATAAATTCACATAAAAGGTTCCGTAATTCAGATACAGTGCATCCATCTTGTGGCCAGGTTCTAAAATGAAGTGCAACGCATTAGAGTGTTTGTTGAAAATACAGGCACAGAAAGGCGTTGCAAATGAGAAAGTACCATCAATTAACAGCAT
>Ga0207938_1000120_pt1 | contig 13047 bp, 10 predicted proteins | sample LakMenEpi15Mar12_FD_150671 | JGI IMG/M metagenome (GOLD analysis project Ga0207938, IMG submission 150671) | Freshwater microbial communities from Lake Mendota, WI - 05MAR2012 deep hole epilimnion (SPAdes) | ecosystem: Environmental > Aquatic > Freshwater > Lake > Epilimnion/Euphotic zone ...
TTGTATTCAATGCTTTTTTAGCAGACAGAATCTCCTATGCATATTTTTTCATCATAATTTTTAGTTAATTCCCTCTGCTATTTTGTTTTTGCAAAAGGCTCCTGCAATTAGGTTATTTCAAGGCCAGGCAATCATTCTTTAGTCTTGCTTTACATGTTATCCAAGAGGATTTGGACTACATTGCGAGTGCTTATTTTGCAAATACCGTAATGACCCAAGCTCAAATTGGTAAAAAAGCACGATTAAATCAGCAAGCACATATTTTAGATTTGACTGGTTATGTGCAATGCAACAATCAGCATAAACAATCTATGGCGACTCAGGCATTAGAATTTTGTCGTATAACCATTAATCCTGAAGTGATTTTTGATAAACTCATTAATTTTTTAGAAGAGCAAAAAATTGTTTTTCCAAAATACAGCGCCTTGCAAGACATCATTGGGCGAGCTTTAACCGCTGAAACCCAACGTTTAGAAAAAATAATTGCCAAAAATCTTTCTGCTTCTGCAGAGATTGCTCTTTCAGCAATGATTAAAGAAAACGACGAGCAAATGTATGGAATCACCTTGCTCAAAAGAGATGCCAAAGGATTCAATACTACAGAAATGATTAAAGAAATTAAAAAACAAGAGGCAAGCTTTGAGTTATTTAAAGCGGCACAGCTGGTCATTCCAAAGCTTGAGATTTCTGAACAAAACACCCGCTACTATGCCTATTTAGTGGATTATTATACGGCTGATCGGTTGAATGAATTACCTGATAAAACCGTCCAATTGTACTTGCTGTGTTATGTTTCCTATCGTTTTGAAAAGATCAATGACAACTTGGTGCACGGTTTTATTTACCACCTTAATAATTATAAAAATGCGGCTAAGGTTTACAGTAAAAATGCCGTTTATGAATTCAAAGTTGAAGGTAAGAGCTATATCCCAAAGATTGGTAAAATTTTGAATTTGTTTACGGATGAAGAAGTTGCTGATAGCGAAGTGCGTCCGGCAGGCTTTAAGATTGTTGCAAAAGAAAAGTTTCCGTTGTTAAAGGCGCATGTTACCCAAGATTTTGAGGAGGAAGAATTCGCCTGGGATTATTACAAAACTATTGCTAATACCATCAGCCGCAACTTAAGGCCACTGGTGAAAATACTGGATTTTGACTGCCAAAACAGCTCTTTGCCCTTAATTAAGGCGCTTACTTTTTTAAAAGAAACGTGGAATTCAAAAAAGTCCTTAAAACAAATTGACGAAGCACAATTTCCAAAAGAATGTATTCCAGAAGGGCTGTCACCTTATCTTTATGATACGGTAAGCGTTAAAGTTGGTGATCAAGTAACGATTAAAAAAGTGTTCAACGTTTATGCTTATGAATTTATGGCCTATGGCCAGTTAGCTAACGGTATAGAATCTGGTGCAGTGTTTATTAACAACAGCTACCGCTTTAAAAGCTTAGCGCAAGATTTACTCCCAAACTGGCAGGCCAATAAAGCTGAAATCCTTGAACAGCTTAATAATCCGATGTTAAATACACCAATTAAAGATCAACTACAAAGCTTAAAAGATGAGTTTGATCCGCTTATTTTGGCAGTGAACCAGCGCATAGCATGTGGAGAAAATAAACAGGTCAAAGTGAAACAAAGCAAAGTCCTAAAAGTTCCAAGATCTTCTGCTGGCTCTTCTGATTCAGATTTTGTTAGGCAAAATACCAGCGCTCCAGACATCAAAACTTGGAGCTTTGCCTACCCCAAAAAAGATGAGATCATCAACAATCCATTTTTTGAACAATTACCAAAAGCCACTTTGAATCAGGTGCTACGTTTGGTAAATAAGCATTGCAATTTTATGAAGGAATTCACTCATGTAAAATCAAGATATTCTAAAACCCCAATTGATGAATCTGCAGTGTTTGCGTGCATTACCGCCAATGCGACCAATTATGGAATTTATCAAATGGCCGCAATTTCAGACATCGAGTATGGCAAATTATCTGCTACTTCAAAGAATTACATTCGCTTAGAAACCCTTAAAAGCGCTAATAATTGCTTGAACACCGGTATTGCTGAATTGCCAATCTTTGAGCATTGGAATCTTCTAGAGGAACAGTTAATTGCCGCTTTAGATGGTCGTAAAGTACAAACTCGAATCAGGCATATTTTAGCACGTCATTCTTCGAAATACTTTGGGCAAAAACGTGGGATAGTTTCTTATTCGCTGAATCTTAATTACATGAGCATCAATGGTAAAATTATCAGCCCAAACGAGCACGAAAGCCACCATGCTTATGATCTGATCTACAACGCATTAATGCTTGCTGATTGGTATTGTGGTGATACCCACAGCATTAATCAGTTAATGTCTTCGTTGCTGCATTTGTTGAGCAGAAAGTTCACGCCCCATATTAAAAAAATCGTTGATAAGGCTAAAACGATAGGTGCCTTTAATGATCCAGATACTTATAGTGATTGTCTAATCAAGCCAGAGCGCAAATTTCACAACCATCTGATTGAGGAAGAATGGGACAATATGCAGCACATCTATGCCAGCTTTTTGATGAGAAAAACCAGTCACAGTGTGGTGGTTAGCAAGTTGAGTTCACACAAACGCAATAATAAAACTAAAACAGCCATGTGGGAATATGACAAGATTTTGATGTCTATGCACATTTTGAGATTCATTGATGATCCAGCCTACCAACAGGCAATCAGAGGAGCGCTTAATCGAATAGAGGGCTACCATCAATTGATCGCTAAGATTGGTGGGATTAATGGTGGAAAATTTAGAGGGACAACCGAAGCAGAGCTGGCAATCTGGAACGAATGTTGCAGATTTGTTGCTAATTGCATTGTTTATTACAGTGGCATAATTTTGTCTAAGATTTATCAAGAACAAGAAAAGATGGGCAACACAGACATATTAGAGATCATCAAAAGATTTTCACCAATTGCCTGGTGCCACATCATTTTAGACGGGTTTTATCAGTTTAAAGATGTAGCTGAGGCCATTGATTTAGAACAAATGATTACGAATTTGGTTTTTGATTTTGATAAAACTAGCAAGACGACAACTAGAGATAAGGCAAATTCCAATGATGCAAGCAAGTGACAAAGCAAGAGCAAGGTTAAGACTCAAGTGCAAACCGCAGCCTAATCTAATTTTGCAAGGATTGACTTTTACAATAGATTGCTCTATTGCTTAAGCAATAGTTTTGAGAAAACTATAAGCAGACGCCTGCCTCTCTTCGCCCTTAAACAACTTTCAAATCTAAAAATATCATAGCGTACCTTTTCGGAACACTCGGCTTATTCTTGGTTGTGGGTTCTTGCTCAGATTAACCAATTTTTCAGGTAGGTTTAATTGGGACAAACAATTCCCAAAATTCCCCCAAAATCAAGATCAACAAAATCTCAAAGGCACTTTATCGGGCGATATGGCTAGGACCCCATCTATGGATTTGGCACCAACACAGGACTTAAACGAATTAGTGCCGGCCAACCATTTGATAGCTATTCTGATTTACGGTATGTCAAACGCAGCTCCATGGGTTGTCAAAATGTACGATGCGCTATTGCTGACATCGTAAATGCTACCTTAGTTATTCGTGATCCCGAGGTTTGGGGAGAACAAACTACGGGATGTGCGTGTGATTCAAAAAAAGTTAGTGTTTGGGATCAAAACCTAAATGCTGAATGGCATGTTCGTTAAGGTGGCCGTGGGGTAATGATTTATTGGCATGTTGATAAAAAATCTTGTGTTATATTCTCTCAACTAAAAACCTGTTCGTCTTCTGAAGTTGGCTCAATGATTAGGGGTGTGTTGGACCATGATACCAACATGGAAATCAATGAGATTTATGTGGATACTCATGGACAAAGTACAATTGGCTTTGCGTTTAGTCATTTGTTGCATTTTGATTTATTGCCAAGGCTAAAGAATATCCGCAAACAAAAATTGTTTGTAGGTGCAAACACTCAAAAAGCATTGTACCCAAATTTAACGTCAGCTTTAGCAACTGCGATTCACTGGGATAAGATCAAAGAGGATTATGCCCTAATTGTTAAATACCTAGCTGCTCTTAAAACTGGAGCTGTTGAGGCTGGGGTGATGATGAAACGCTTAAGTGCTAATAATGATGCTAATCCTGTGTATCAAGCGTTACTTGAAATTGGCAAAGTGGTTAGGACAATTTTCTTATGTCGTTATTTAGCCAAAGAAGAGCTGCGTATTGAGATTCATGAGTCATTGAATATCGTGGAGAGAGTGAACAGCACGATGTCTTTTATTTTTTATGGCAAGCACGGGGAAATCTCAACAAACAATGTGGAAGATCAGGAGTTATCGCTACTGTGTTTACACTTGCTGCATGTTTGCATGGTCTATGTTAACACGTTAATGATTCAAGAAGTGTTAGCCGATCCTAATCGGCGTTGGCAACTCAACGCAGAGGATAATCGTGCACTCTCACCATTAATCCATTCGCACCTTAACCCTTATGGTTTATTCATTCTGAATATGAGTCATCGTATTGCGATTACAATACCTACGAGACGTTTGTAGGCAAAGAAAGCGAAAAAGGTAAATCATGACAGAATTCAAACGTACTCCTGTAAAGAAAAAAGTGAAGCAATTAGCAAATCTTTTGCGCAAGGAAAGGCCTGATTACAGTTACCTCAGAGAAGTCTTCCGTGGTTTACGTAAGGAATTAGATGTACCAGTTGTCCAGCTAGAGAAGAAGCTGCCCTATGTACCAACAGAAGAAGAAATCCGTAAATATTATCAGGTAGTTTGGCAATCACGTAATATGCGACATGTGATCATGATTAAAACACTGCTTTATACAGGGGTAAGGGTCAGTGAATTGGTGAGAATTCAAATAACGGACGTAGATTTAGATCGTTGTCAGATTCGGGTTAACCAAGGTAAGGGAAAAAAAGATAGAATAGTTCCGTTTCCGGAAAGTTTTAAGGAAATTTTAGCGATCCATAGCGAAGAGGCACGAAAAAAAGGGGCAAAATACTTGTTTGAATCGACTTGGAAAAAAAATTACACTGAGCGCGGTATTCGCAAAATCCTAGAAATTTACACAAAAGAGGCAGGAATAATCCACTCGATATCGCCGCACACGCTACGTCATTTTTTATTCACTTGGCTTAAAAAACAAGGAATAGATGACGCACTGATTCAGCCCTATTCAGGTCATGAAAGCCGCCAATCGCTTGAGATTTACTCAAAATTATCCATCGGAGATGCTCAAGAAAACTATGAAAATATAATCCGAAAGTTTCCAATTTAAAAATCACAGCTCGAAGAAGTGGCGGATGTTGCGCGTTCCTTAACACTGGGCCATTTATTTTGCCCAATGCAGCCATGGTTTAAAAATCTAGGAAAAAGATTAATCAAGTCTGAAAAATCATTTTTAATCGATACTGCATTGCTAGAGTGTGTTTTTAATAAAGATTTGGAATCTGACCCACTAATGTTTGGTCATATTCTAGAAAATTATGTAGCGATGGAATTGGTGAAGCAATTATCATATAAATTTTTACAATTGCAACTTTTTCATTATCGAACTATTTCAGGAGAGGAGGTTGATTTTATTTTAGAAGCTACAGATGGCAGCATTATTGGTATTGAGGTTAAGAGTTCATCGCAATTTTCGGAAAAAAGTGTTAAAGGCTTGAGCCAATTAAAAGAGCAATTTAAAGATAAATTCAAAATTGGGGTAGTGCTTTATCAAGGCACACAAGTTTTGCCAATTGAGCCTGATATTTATGCAGTGCCATTAGGATATTTATGGTCATAAAAATTAATAGGGTTAATTTTGATCCCATAAACTCACTTTTTAAAGACCGTTATGATGTTTGAAGTAAATGTAACAAATTAGTATTTGATATACTAATTTGCATGTATAACGAATTACGAGAAGAAAAAACCTAGAAACATTACACAAATCAAACGGGTTCTGTCGCATCTGTTTGAGGTGAAGAGTTTTCTCTAAAAATGACAAAATTCTAAACATGCTAAGCTGCCATTAATTTTACGAAGTTTTGATAGGATGATGGATTTTTTGTTTGTCCTGCGATTTGTCCTTTTTGGATCATTCTTACGCTTTCTATTCCCCCGATTGTAGCTGAAGCTGACTCAAAACACTTAAAACCAAGCGTCGGCTTGGTTCTTTTCTTAATAAATCGATGGTCTTGCTCAATAATGTTATTAAGATACTTGATTTGTCTAATTTCTATCTTTTCATCCTCTGAAATATCCTGGTTGCAATAGTCTAAAGCTGCTTTATTACTCCCACTTTTATCAACCGTTACCTTTTCTGGCCGACCATTGTGCTTAATGGCTTTCTTGAAGAAAGCCTTGGCTGCTCTTGCATCTCGTTTTGCTCTCAGTAAAAAGTCTATGGTGTTTCTCTCTTTATCAACAGCTCTATACAGAGATATACCCATTTGCCGTTCAACTTGATGTAGGTCTCATCCATTCGCCAGCTGCAATTCACTGGCTTTTTGCGATGACTCACTCGATCGCTAATCAGCTTTGCAAATCGTCGTACCCATCTTTGTAAAGTTGAATGATCTACCACAGCACCACGGATATGCATCATCTCTTCCAATTCTCGGTAGCTTAAAGAAAATCGACACTTCATATACACAAACAGCATAATCACTGATGGTGATGAACAAAACCCTTTAAATTTTGGCAGCAATGTCGGGCATAAAGTCAGCATCATTTCTTTTCCTTGAAATCTCAAAACTTTATACCAAATTCCTCTTGCTTTTTACAGATGCGACAGATCCGTATTGAATAGGGGGTGGTTGCTTAAACGGTTACGAATAAGCGTAAAAGCTGGACAAGTTCAACAACTTGCCCACATACCCACAACCTCTGCTTCAACTATTTACACAGTCTTTCTGACAGAACTACAGATCATTTTAACAGCGTCAAGTTAAGTCGACGGTGCTATCCATTCTACTTAATCATCGCTTTGGAGGTAGACTTAAACTTCTCCCGCATGCATTAGCCTGTCTTGCACCTTTTAAATTTCCTGTCCGAAGAGGATAAGCAGTTTGTATAAGCCGCTGTCCTCCATTATTGCTTTGCATAATACCAACCATCGCACGATTGGACGTCGCTAAATATGTTCGTCCATTATCTCGAACTAAAATGTTTGTAGTTGGCGTAGGTATTTCCTGCATAACCAAAGAGGCATTACCTGGTTTATTTTTTGGTATTCCAGGAGAATGGGTGAGTCCCGCACTAAGACATTGAGCTTGAGAACTTGTGCTTAAATACGATGTATTTAACCCTCCTGGATGATAATTCAGCACACTACGACACCCATCCCGATTAAGGTCATTAGGTAAAGCATGATTAAGTGGATGAGCTTGAGCGTTAGCAGGTAAACTTTGTCCATGATTTAATGTAATACGATTTTCCATTCGACGTGGCGTTAAATCAGCCACACTGCACCTACTGCCATAACTCGCCATTGAATCAATCGAATCTGCCCTATCCCTTGCAAATATACAACAAATACAACACGCTACATAAACATTCAAAATTTTTAAAAGTTTCATATTTTTTCTCTTTCTATAGTGTTCATACAGAATATTCCATAAATTAATTTTTAATCCGAAGACAGAGGTCATTTTTAATGAAACTGCCTTCGAAATATTCCCAACTTATTAATTAAAGTTTTTATACTTTCATTTTTATCCCTCAGCAAAGTTTATGACATCACCACATCTAAAGGCTCTTCACCAAAAATTGTTTCACTTAAAGAATATCCTGCTCTTAAAATACCTCTAATAATGATGGTATTATCTTCTTGGAGATGTTGGTTTTCACTCAGTAAACCTTCGTGTTTTAACAAAGCTCTAATACTTTGATTATCCACCGGAACCATTGATGCAATTGTGCCATTTTTTCTAGCTCTATCAGCTAAAGCGGAAAAGGTGCATCTGGCACTAAATGGGATATCTAGTGTATTATGAGTCTGCCTTCTGGTAGTAGTTAGTCTAGTACGACTAGCGACTCTATAACTTACTGTTGTTGATTCTGTTGTAGATGCGTTTTTGCTGTGTACAGTGCTTGCACTAAAACTTTTCTCACTCTCGTGCCCCAAACCATATCCAACGGAACCACCAATTCCACCAATACCAAAAGGCGGCGTATAATTAACCTGCACAGATAAATTTTGACTTAGGCGAGTTGCCTCTGAGCTGTTAAAAGACCAAGAGAAGGAGTAAGTGGTTTCTTTACTACGAGTTTTTTGAATATCGATTTCTCCTTGATTTTGTTTGTTTTCGAAGGTTTCTCTTTCTATAACAATCTGACTAAAATTCTCTCCTGCTTGATTCAATAAAGCGTTTAGATCGTCTCCTTCATAATCAAAATTTTGTATGACAGCTGAAAGTCTGTAATTCTGAGGAATAAAATCCCAGAGTAGGGGTTTATCTCCCTGAGGATTTCTATTTGTCATGATAGCTTCAGTTTCTCCATTACGTCCGTCTAGATATTTAAGGCTGGAGACACCTTGTAAGGCATAATGTTCATCTAATTGTTGTATATTCCAGAGTAGGGGTTTATCTCCCTGAGGATTTCTATTTGTCATGAGAGCTTTAGTTTCTCCATTACGTCCGTCTAGATATTTAAGGCTGGAGACACCTCGTAGAGCTGAATGTTCACCTGAATTTTGTATGCTCCAGAGTAGGGGTTTATCTCCCTGAGGATTTCTATCTGTCATGATAGCTTGAGGTTCTCCATTACGTCCGTCTAGATATTTGCCACTTGAGAAACCACGCAAAGCGTAAATCAAACCTGTGATAAGCTTTCCATTCGATCCGTTTATTTCTTCATTGGGAACTAAATCAGATGGAAAAGCATGAGAGGAAAATAAAATTGACATTGATAATAATATAGAAGTATAGATTCTATTCTTTTTTTTAAAGTATTTCATAAGACTGCCTCATATATATTTTTTTAATAATTTTTAAAAATTTAAATTATGTCATCAACAACATGACATCTATTAAAATTATTATTTATGTTTGAGTTTTTTTCATAACAACCTTCTTGGATAATCCCTATTAAACATAGCCTATGAAAAAAATCAGAGAAATCCCATAGACAAAATCTACCTACGACGGTTACCTAGGTAAAAAATCCTTAAAGAGTGAAATCAATGTTTTAAATTACGATGTACATGAAAAGTGATGTGGTATAAGTTCTATAAGAGACAATATAAAAAAATTTCATGAAACAAGATTCTCAATCCACTCATTACAACTCTTCTCCAATAAAATTTATAAAAGATGTAGCATTGTCTCCAAGAGAAATTGATATTTTGGCCTGTCTGCTGAGCGGTAAGAGTACAAAAGGAATTGGTTTTTTACTTAGCTCCTCTCCCCGAACTATTGAAGCTCATATACGTTCAATTATGATTAAGTTTGAAAAAAATTCACGAGAAAGTGTTACAGATCTTGTGGAGAAATCCGAAGAATTTTCCTCGCTTAAGAATCACTATCTGTTTTTATTACGTGCATCTGAGTTTAGACAATGTCTCGAAAAAATTGCAATTTTGAACATAAAAAATCCTCCATTTTCTTTAAATATAGTTGGACCTAAAGGTCAATCTGAACTTTTAGGTCAATTAGTTACTTATCTAAAAATTGCTGCGGTGAAATGTACATTAATTCAAAAAATACCTAACTTGTTAACGGGAATAACAAGCCTTTCATCAGATATTAGCATCATCTGCAAAGCTGAGGATAATGTAATGACTCCGTTACTATTAATTTGCAATTCTAATACCTCAGTAACATTACTAGATAATCATATAAAAACGAAGCATTTAGGCTTCGTTAATTTTTTCATAACACAAGATTCAAAATTGAGTAATCATGAGCATTTTTATGTAACAGTAATTGATGTGTTGAAAGAAATTTTACCCACATTACCAATTGATTCTGTAGTTGCGAATTTTTTCTGTAAGCAACATGAGAGTCCTTACCCTTTGACCAAAAACGTTAGTGATAGCTATAGAGAAAAAAAGCAAAGAGCCTTTTCTGTCTCTTTAAATGAACTTGTTTTAAAGTCCTTTTGGTTAAAGATTTTTGTATTTATTATCCTGGGAATTTTTGTCTATTTTTTTTACCGGGATAATTTAACGCTTGAATCCCCTGTAAGATCCGATTTTATTCTGCCAAATAAAAATGCATTCGTAGGAAGAACAGAATTATTATCAACGATTGAATCTCGTTTCAGAAATCAACAATCAATCATTAAAAGTGTTGCTTTGATTGGTATAGGCGGCGCTGGAAAAACAACACTCGCGAGGCAATATGCTAAACTTTCCAAGTCTAATATAGTTTGGGAGCTAAATGCTGAAAGAAAAGAAATTTTAATTAATTCTTTCGAAAATCTTGCCTATAGATTGGCTAAAACTCCGAAGAAAATAGAACAGCTAATATCAATAGATATTATTAAAAATAAGAAAGAAAAAGAAAGACAATTATTAGCGTTAGTAAAGACTTGGCTAAAGGAGAGTCCTGGCTGGATTTTGATCTACGACAACGTTGAAAATTTCGCCAATATTTCCAATTATTTTCCGCAAGATCCTCTGGTATGGGGCGATGGAAAATTTATAATTACATCAAGAGACAGCAATATTCAATATACAGAGAACATTTCAAAAGAAAATATTATAGCTATAGAAGAATTAACTAACAAAGAAAAGTTAATGCTTTTTAGCATGATTAAGTATGATAAGTTACCCGAGGAACTGATACCGGCACTTAAAGCATATTTAGTAAAATTTATCCAAAAAATCCCAGGATTTCCTCTTGATGTTTCATCAGCAGCATATTATTTAAAAATCACAGGCACTTCATATGAAAAATATTTAGATAAAATAAATCTAGATCAACAAGGATTATATCTATTAAAGTCATCTATTTTAAGAGAAATAAAGGACTATAGTTTGACACGCTATAACATCATCACTATGTCTATAGAACATTTACTCCAACAGAATAATGATTTTAAGGATCTGTTACTTTATATAAGTTTGCTAGATTCTCAAAAAATCCCGAGAGAGTTGCTTATCAAATATAAGAACGAAAATATAGTAAACGCTTTTATATTCCATCTAAATAAATATTCTCTTGTTATTAACGATATTCCTGGAGAGGAATACATTTCTGTACATACAAGTACTCAAAAGATAATTTTTGATTTTTTTATGAAAAATCTACATTTAGAAAATAATAAAAAAAGACTTGAGAACGTTGTAAATGCACTAGAGGAGTATATATCGTCTCTATTTGATAAAGAAGATTTCCCACGAATGAAATCAGTTTTTAATCATTTTGAAGTTCTATTAAAGCATAAGAATGTAATAACCGAAGAAAATGAAATTTGTATAGAGGCATCATTAGGCGGCATATATCACTTGACTTCTTATGATTTGAGCAGAGGAACAGAGCTATTAGAACATAGTATTTTAAAGTCAAAGAAACATAACTCAAATATCGTTCAAAAAGCCAGGTCAATGACTCTTTTAGGGGACATATATAGAAATTATGGGAATTATGATAAATCTAAAAAACTTCTTAAAGAAAGTTGTACAATATACGCAAATAGTCGCATTAGAAGCATAGATGAGGCATATTCTTTGGCTTCTTTAGGCTTACTATATCAAGCCACTAGCAATTTTGATAAAGCTATATATTGCCTAGAATCCAGCCTAAAAATATACAAAACTTTTCCTGAAAGTTATATCGGAACGGCAAGAGCTCTAGCCTACTACGGCCTAACTCATGCAAATCTTGGACTTTATAAAAAAGCGATTAGCTTTATGCAAGAGAGTCAAGAAATTTATGAAAATCATGCAAATTCTCACTACAGACTATTCTGGATATTGATGTATATAGCGGATGTCTATAGAAAGATTGGAAATTATGAAAAAGCGACCGAGTTAATAGAAAATAGTAACAAACGCCTTGCTGAACATTATCTAAACGAACCGTACTATAAATATTCAATTCATAGATTAAGATTAATATCATTTTTGGGCATTATCTTTGGTGAACTTGGAAATTACCATCAAGCAATCAATTACCTTGATGAGTCATTAAAGCTTTACAGTGAGCATTACCCAAAAAGCTTTGACAAAATTTGGACTACGGCGCACTTGGCAGAAATTTATAGAAAAATTGGGAATTATGAGAAAGCTAAAATTCTTATAGAATCTTGTATTGCCACACACAATAAAAATCTAGAAAATAAAGATCTAGATATAAGAGCGGCATGGCTTTCAGCGAAATTAGGCTCAATATATAATGATCTGGGTAATTATGAAAAAGCTTATAATATAATTACTAGAAGTTTGGATATCTATAAGAATATAATTGGAAAAGACAACATAAAGACTTCAAAAATATCTTTTTGTCTTGGTGAGGTTTACAAAAGCTTAGGAAAATGCGGAGAAGCAATTAAAATCTTCGAAGAATGTCTTTTACAATACAGAAAAAATTATGGCGATAATCATATCAAGACAGCCCAAATAATGAATAGTTTAGCCAATGCTTACTTAATAGATAACAATTTTCTAAAAGCAGAAACGTTATTGAATGAAGCATCAGAGATACTTAAAGATAAAAAACACCCCATATCGCACTCAATTTTCGAAAGTTTAGGGGATCTATATACAAAGAAAGCCGCTCAATATCTTCTTAACGGAAATTTAAAACAGTCAAGGATATACAAGAATTTTGCGATATATAATTTTAGGAATGCCATAAAAATTATGAAAAGTCACATGAAGGATAAAAATTCAATTCACATTATAAGAATTCAAACTAAATTGAGGGAATCTAACGGCTTGGCACCGTCGACTTAATTTTCAGTTATGATAAAATGAGAGAAGGGACCAAAATCAATTGGATCTGTCGCATCTGTAAAAAGCAAGAGGAATTTGGTATAAAGTTTTGAGATTTCAAGGAAAAGAAATGATGCTGACTTTATGCCCGACATTGCTGCCAAAATTTAAAGG
>Ga0207938_1000121_pt1 | contig 13045 bp, 13 predicted proteins | sample LakMenEpi15Mar12_FD_150671 | JGI IMG/M metagenome (GOLD analysis project Ga0207938, IMG submission 150671) | Freshwater microbial communities from Lake Mendota, WI - 05MAR2012 deep hole epilimnion (SPAdes) | ecosystem: Environmental > Aquatic > Freshwater > Lake > Epilimnion/Euphotic zone ...
TAAATTATAATACGACCCCCAGAAAATCTCTTGGCTGGATGACACCTCAAGAAGTTTTTTATAAAAATTTAGCAAACGTTGCACTTCAAACTTGAATGTGGCAATTCATAATATAAATATATATTATATTGTTTAATTAAATATTAAGAGCGAGCTATATACAGCTTAATTATAGAAAAAATCTAATGATGTTATTTGAATGTATAAAAAGATATTCGGGGGAGTTATGCCCCCGAACTATATGATGGTAGTTTTTCTTACGCAAACAAAGGCATAATAACGTACGCTTCGTTGTTGGTGTTTGCGGGACGTATAATAATTGGTGTGTCTGGAGAAGTTAAATGCATGTTCATTTCTTCATCTTTAATTAATCCAGCAACATCAAGCACGTAGCGAACGTTGAAACAAATTTGAATTGGGTCGCTGCATGATGATTCTACATCAACTTCTTCTTGAGCAGCGCCTAGTTCTTGGCTGATTGCTGAAAGCTTTGCGTGCTGATTTTCTAAGTTAATGCGTAGAATTTTGTCCCGGTCAGTGATAACGGTACTGACTCGGTCAGCAGCATCTGCTAGTGCGCGTGTGTTTACTTTTACGGTGCGTTCAATGTCTGCAGTCAATGTTTGTTGGTATTCTGGAAATTCTCCGTCAACAAGGCGTGTGCTAAAACTCATACGATTTTGACCGCCTTGTATGCTAAGTTCGAATCGACTATCCGAAAGCCCTGCTTTTACTTGTTCAGGTGCTTCCTCCAATAGTTTTCTTATCTCAGTAATAGCTTTACGGCCAATAATCATTGAAGGCATGTCTGCTGATCCTTCAGGCGCATTGATGCTTACGCAGGCTAAGCGATGCAAATCACTAGCAACAGCGCGTAGTTTCATGCCGTCTTCTTCAAAAAGATGAAAATGAATGCCATTTAGATGATAACGGGTTTCATCTGTCGACATAGCAAACCTTGTGTGGTCAATCATGTAGCGGAAATCGCTAGCACCGATGTCGAAATGATGAGTAAGTACAGAGCTAGTAATTTCAGGAAAATCTTCAGGTGCAAGTCCTGGAAGATTGAAATGAGAGCGACCAGCCTTAACACTCAATTGTTGAGTTTCTTGGTTAATTTCAATATCAATTGGAAGGTCTGGAAGTTTCTTAATAATGTCGTGAAGCAGATGCGCAGAGACACATATTCGTCCTGCAATACGAACTTGCGCAGGGACAGTCTCAACCAAAGCCATATCAAGATCTGTTGATGTTAATGTAAGGCCTGCATGGGTTGCGCTAAGCAAAACATGACTTAAAACAGGAATCGTTGTACGTTTTTCAACGATACTTTGTCCGTGTGACAACGCTTTTAAAAATGAGTTTTTTTGAACTGTGAGTTCCATGATTGCTCCAAAAATTGGTCGAAGGTTATATTTTGTAAATTTTTATGTCTGTAAGCTGCGTTTTAGAATTTCAACATCATTAGCAAAATCAAAATCATCTGCGCACAATTCTTGAATTTTTCTAACAGCATGTAAAATTGTTGTATGGTCGCGTCCACCAAATTTACGTCCGATTTCAGGTAGTGACTTGCTGGTTAATTGTTTTGCTATATACATGGCAATTTGACGAGGTCTGGCAATATTTTGCATGCGACGGTTTGAAACCATGTCTGACATTTTAATGTTAAAGTATTCAGCTACTTTGCGCTGAATTTCCTCAACTGTTAGGCGTTGGTCATTAGAGCGAAGTAGATCACGTAAAACTTCTTGTGTTGTGTCTAAAGAAATTGACCTGCCCACAAGGCTTGCATGGGCTAGAATACGATTCAAAGCGCCTTCTAATTCGCGAATGTTGGAAGTTATTTTAAATGCTAAAAATTCCAAAACTTCTTTAGGCATTTTAACACCTAAGGCTGCAGACTTTGCTTGTAAAATTCCCAAACGTAATTCATACGTTGTAGGGTGAATATCAGCAACAAGTCCCCAACCTAAACGTGACTTTAGGCGTTCTTCCATATTTTCAAGGTCTGAGGGTGATTTATCAGCAGAAACAATAACCTGGTGATTTTTATCAACTAGAGCATTGAATGTGTGAAAAAATTCTTCTTGGGTAGTATCTTTACCGCTAATGAATTGCACATCGTCAATCATTAAGACATCAACAGCTCTGAATTGATCTTTGAAAGAAACCATGTCTTTGTAGCGTAATGCACGCACAAACTGGTACATGAATTTTTCAGCTGATAGATAAATAACTTTACGAGCAGGATGACATTGACGAATCTTCCAAGCAATTGCATGCATAAGATGCGTTTTACCAAGTCCAACTCCGCCATACAAAAACAGTGGATTAAATTGTGGTGTGGAAGATTCTGCAACGCGTAACGCTGCTGCATAAGCTAATTCATTTGGTTTTCCAACCACGAAATTTTCAAAGGTGAAGCGATTGTCTAAAGGGGCTCCTGTGTATGTGCCAGCTTCTTCTTTTTCAAATGAATCAAAACTTTCTTGAGTCTTTACTTGAGCTGAAATCGTGCTAGAGTTAGTGATCGCAATGGTGAGAGTTGCTTCGTGAATAATAATTTTCACGCCTTGGATAACCATATTAATTTGTTTCCAAGATTTTTCCATTGATTCTAAGTAATGATTTTCAACCCAGTCTTTTGCAAAGCTATTTGGAGATCCAAGCACAAGCATCATGCCATCGAGGCCCAATAGCTCAAGCGGTTCTATCCAGCTTTTGCTATGGCTCACACCAATATCAGTTGCTACTAGCTCTTTGACCATGTTCCACTGGTCTTTTAGCATAGTAGTAGGGCTTAAGCGGTCTACTGAAGCGACAACAGCTCCCTGATCGACCAACTGAGGTTGGGCCATTTATTGTGTACCTATAAAATGAAAACGAATAATGTAATCACTAAAATAGAAGAGCGAAACTAAAAATACAACCCCTAAATCAAAATTTATCCACAGGGGAAAGTGCTTAAAATTTTAGCAAAATCTACGTTTAGTGCTTTGATAGGCCTATAAGAAACCCACGGGAAAAATTCTAGTGAATATTCATTAATGATAGCAATTTGTTATTGAATAATAGGCTTGATTGCACCACGGGGCTTGTATCTTGCCCCGTGAAGTTTTATGTCTTTCTGTCTGTTTCCTTAAAAGGAATTAAGCCACAGCAGCTATTGGTTTTAGTTTTTTTCTTGCGTCTTCTACTATCTTTTGCGTAATGTGAGCATGAGCTGAGGAGGTTGGGGCGCTTTTTGTAGTTGGTGCTGATGCAGTATGAGCTGTTCCTGTTCCTATGGCCTCGTGGGCGATTCCTGCAGCTGATTCCCACTGAAATGCTGCATCTTTGTTGTATATATCAATTGTGGTAGGTGATTCACCACCTAGTTTATCTTGGTGCCGAAGGCGGTATACTAATACCATTCCATAAGAAAATGGATTATACGCAAAGGCTTGACCAGCAGCATTTTGTGGAAGCAGGTCACCTTCCAGTGCTTGCAAGTTTAAACCTGTTACTTCTTGAGGATATGCTCGGGCAAATGCTTCGACATCCTCTTTACTGACGCGTGATACGTTGTTGTAGGGTGCATAGGCAGCTGCCATGGCTAAGTTTGATGCATCTAATGTTGGCTGAAAGCGCTCTGGCCTAGCCTTAACGCCAGTGGTGCTTGCGTCAAAAAATGCTGGAGTTGTATGAAGCGCTTGAAATTTTTTGATACGCCATAAATTAATTTGCTGACGCTTGGCATAGGTCGCATCGCGGGCAGCTTCGTTATAATGTTGCGTAAATAACCTAGTCGTTGCTGTTTCGGCATCTTTTACAGAATTTCCAAGCACAGCATTTGCGTCTCTTTTTCCAGTAAGAGTGGCACGGTTTGGTTTTTTAGTTACGTCAATAGCCCCAATTTGGCCGGCTCTAGCATTGTTGGCCGCAATTCGTTCCTTGACGGTTGAAGAAAAAACTTGGGGCAAAACAGCTATACAAAGTGCTACGTGGTAAATTGATCTTAAAATTATATGCATACGTATTCCTAAAGTTAATATTGTATGCATTAACTTTAGGAAAAAGTTTTTAATAATACAAGATTCAATGCTTTAATTTGAAAACGTATTCGTTACAACCTAAGCCGCCAGCACATGTTTTAAGAAGCTGTAACTCAAAATTTTTTTCTTTGAAAAAAATAAATACTTCTTCAGGTTTTGCAACTTCAAAAGGGTATCCGCCAACCCAGTCAATAACATCGTGGTAAGCCGACATGCCGCGATTATTTTTACCGTATGTTATCCATGTTTTAAAAGGATTTCCGGATTTGAGAAAATCTTTAATGAAGGTAATGATCCATTGTCTAAATAACGTGTAGTAGGTTAGAAGGGTTTTCATGAAGCATGATCCCTTATTGTATTTTTCCTTAATCCATTTCCAACGATTAGAAGCTCCACCTTGATCATTATAAATTGAGATAAAAAGCTGTCCACCGCTAGCTACCATATTTGCGACATTTTCAAATGCGACGTACATATGGCCGGTATGGTGTAATACTCCCCAAGAATATAAAATATCAACTTTTCCAAATTTCTTTAAAAACTCTTTATCAAGTGCAGAGCCCTGTTCAACAGTCCATCGGTTGTCAGTATTGGCATATTTTTCTTTAAGGTATTTTGTGCAATTGACTGAATCTTGATCATAATCAAATGAAAAAACTTTTGCGCCTAAGCGATAAGCTGCAAGACTAAACAATCCGCTGCCTGACCCAACATCAAGAAAAATTTTGCCTTCAAGGCTTTCTAGCCCTAATTTTTCTTGTAAGCTTTTTTCAGCTTCTTTTATACGATCATCGTTCAATGTAGTTAAAAAACGTGACCAATTTTTGCCAAAAGAAAATCTGTCTTTAGGGTCAAGCGATTGTGTACTTTGCATTTTAAACCATCATGTTGCGCGTTGCTGTTGGTAGCTTGAGGGTTAGGCCATCTAGCTCTTCGGTTATAATGATTTGGCAACCAAGGCGTGAAGTGTGGGTTAATCCAAATGCTAGATCTAGCATGTCTTCTTCATCTTCAGTGGCTGTAGGTAAAACCTCAAACCAAGGTTCATCTACCACTACATGGCAAGTTGAACAAGCTAGTGAGCCTTCACATGCTCCTTCTAAGTCAATGCTATTGCGATGAGCAATTTCCAAAACAGAAAGACCAAGAGGAGCATCAACAGTTATTTTTTCACCGTCTTGCTTGATAAAATGAATGGATGGCATAAGGTTCCTTATTATATAGTTTGATGTTGAAATTTTTGCTTTATAGCATGTGCAATACGTTTTTCAGCAAATGGTTGCGCTAACAAAGCCAGGCTATCACATGCTTTTTGGATAGATAAACGATCTTGCGTTTCGAGCTTTTGTTTTACATCCCAAGCACAAACTTTTAAAGCATTTATCTGGTCTTCGTCAAGAAGCTGATCATCTAAATTTAGGGCACTTTCAAGCTGGGTGATCAATTGTTCAGCTTTTATTTTTGCGGCAATAAGTAATCTGTTGTTTAGGTCTTCTTCTCCGTGTTCATAACCTTGCTTTAGCATGAGAGCGTAATCTTCAGCGTTTAATCCATAGGAAGGCTTCACTTCTACCTGTTGGATAATGCCAGTTTCTTGCTCTTTAGCACTTACAGTCAGCAGGCCATCGGCATCTACGCTAAAGGTTAATCTAATACGTGCAGCCCCAGCTAACATAGGGGGGATGCCTGTTAAGGTGAACTGTGCTAAAGAGCGACAATCTTTTACAAATTCTCTCTCTCCTTGGACCACATGAATGCTTATAGCTGTTTGCCCATTTTCGTATGTTGTGAAATCTTGAGCCATGCGAATGGGAATAGGACTATTCCGAGGAATGATCACTTCGACAATGCTTCCCATGGTTTCAATGCCTAATGAAATGGGAATAACATCCAGAAGTAAGGTATCGGTGCCAAAAGTTAATTGATGAGCTTGCAGCGCTGCGCCGTATGCAACGACACAATCTGGATCAAGATTGGTAAGCGGCTCTTGTTCAAAGAATTCTTTAACAGATGTTCTAACGGCATTTAGTTTGGTTGATCCGCCAACTAAAATCACTCCATCAATTTGATCCTTAGTAATGCCTGCATCTTTAATAGCTTGGTCGCAAATAGATAGCATTTGTTTGATAAGCGGCTGACACAGGTCACTCAGTACTTTTTCGTTTAATCCATGAGCAAGAGTTTCTTTGGCGCTACGCGCTTTTAGGTGATCATCCCAACCAAAATGTTTTGTAATTATGATGTCTATATCGTCACCACCCAATTGTGTGTGACCTCCTGTTGAAAGCACTTGAAAAACGCCTTTGCGCATGGCTAAAATCGATACATCAAAAGTACCACCGCCTAGGTCATAAACGGCAAAAATTCCTTCTTTTCCTGTATCAAGACCATAGGCTAGTGCCGCTGCAGTTGGTTCATTAATTAAACGCAAAATTTCAAGGCCAGCCAAAGAAGCTGCATCTTTTGTAGCTTGACGCGCTGTATCGTCAAAGTACGCAGGAACAGTAATCACAGCCTGTTGGACTTCACAACCTAAGGATTTTTCAGCGCGCTTTTTTAAACGTTTTAAAATGTCTTGGGCGGCAGTTAAGGCAGTATGTTCGCCTGAAATTATGGATGTAGGTTCATGCATCATTCGTTTGGTAGAATGTAAATCACCTGTTGGAGTGCTAATCACCGATGGCATAAATAACGGACCCAGGTCATCTACTAAAACTTGTGGCTTTCCATCTTTCCAAATGGCCACAACAGAATTGGTTGTGCCCAAATCAATACCAATGGCACATGATGTGATTTCTGGCTTTATGACGCCTGCGTTAGGTTCGCTAATTTGCAGTAGCATCGATGCTTCCTAATAGTCGTGCTAAAAATTTAAGCCTGGCATAAGCTGCCAGCGTTTTTGTTTCAGAATCTTCCTGCAGCGCTGATTCAAACTGAACAAGTGCATCTTGATAAAATGGTCTAAGGTCATGACCAGATTTTGCCATGTCTTGAAGTTCCATCATTTCCATTAGAAGAATTGAGTCATTCGTTGTTTCTTCATTTGGTAATTTCCAGTCCTTAGCTTTTATGGCGGTATCGGCACATTTTAAGGGTGATCTTAGAATTTGATACGCTTCATTAGCGTATGCAGAAATTTGTTCAGCGCTTTTTTTCATGAATGCATCTTCGCCATTAAATTTATCTGGATGCAGATCTTTCATCATTTCAACGTAACGTTCATCAAGGGTTGCTTGGTGAACATAAATGCTAATGGGCAGTCCAAAAAGTTCGAAGGGATTTTTATACATGAAACGATTTTCCGCAACCACATCGGCCTTTTTCATTGGGGTTATTAAACACAAATCCTGATTGAAATTTATCGGTCACAAAGTCCATTTCTGTTCCTATCAAAAACATAATGGCCTTAGGATCAATGAGAATTGTAACGTCGTCAACCACAATACATTCATCTAATGCATGTTTATCATCAGCGTATTCAATACTGTAAGCTAGACCATTGCACCCTTTAGTCTTTAAGCCTACACGAATGCCAACGCTAGGTTTCTCGCGTTTTTGCAAAAGAGCACGAACTTGTTCAAGTGCTGCCTCAGAGATGGTGATTGCTTGGCGCATAGACTTATTATTTCTGTTTTGCTTTAAAATCTGCAATTGCTGCTTTAATTGCATCTTCAGCCAAAATTGAGCAATGAATTTTTACAGGAGGTAATGCCAGGTGGGAAGCAATTTGCGTATTTTTTATAGTCGATGCTTCATCAATTGATTTACCTTTGATCCATTCAGTGACAAGCGATGACGATGCAATGGCTGAACCGCATCCGAAGGTTTTAAACTTTGCATCAGAAATTGTGCCATCATCGTTTACAGCAATTTGAAGTTGCATTACGTCTCCGCATGCAGGTGCGCCTACAAGACCTGTTCCAACATTTTTACTGGTTTTATCCATTGAACCTACGTTCTTAGGATTTTCAAAATGTTCAATAACTTTTTCACTGTACGCCATAATTTTCTCCTTAATGTGCTGCCCATTGGATGGATTTTATATCAATGCCTTCTTGTGCCATATCCCAAAGTGGGCTCATGGCGCGTAGTTTATTAACTGATGCGGTAATTGAATCAATTGCTTGATCAATTTCAGCTTCGGTTGTAAAGCGTCCAATACCAAGGCGAAGTGATGTATGCGCTAATTCTTCTTCAACTCCTAAAGCACGTAAAACATAAGATGGTTCTAGAGATGCAGAAGTACAAGCAGAGCCAGACGAAACCGCTAAATCTTTAATGCCCATCATTAGACCTTCACCTTCAACGTATGCAAAGCTGATATTTAAATTTCCAGGAATACGCTGCGTAGCGTCACCGTTTAAATATATTTGATCAAGGTTTTTCTGAAGCCCGTTGTATAAACGATTGAATAATTTTTTGATTCGTTCTTCTTCACTTTTCATTTCAGCTTTGGCAATAGCGCATGCTTCACCTAGCCCTACACACAAAGGGGTGGGCAGGGTGCCTGAGCGCATTCCACGTTCTTGACCGCCACCGGTAATCATAGCGTTCAAACGAACGCGTGGTTTCCGGCGTACAAATAACGCACCAATTCCCTTGGGGCCATAAATTTTGTGTCCAGAAATGCTTAAAAGATCAATGTTCATAGCTTCAACATCAATAGGAATTTTGCCAGTTGCTTGTGCTGCATCGGTGTGAAAATAAACGCCATGTTCACGACAGATTTTTCCTATTTCAGCAATTGGCTGAATGACCCCAATTTCATTGTTTGCCATCATAATCGAAACCAAAATAGTTTGATCTGTAATGGCGTTTTTTAATACATTCAGGTCTACTAATCCGTTTTGTTGCACGGGTAAATAGGTAACCTTAAAGCCTTTTTCTTCTAAATGACGACAGCTATCAAGCACGCATTTATGCTCGGTAACACAGGTAATAATGTGATTTTTTTTATCTTTGTTAAAATCTGCAACGCCTTTTATGGCCAAGTTATTTGATTCTGTAGCTCCACTTGTGAAAATAATTTCGCGTGGATCTGCATTGATTAAATTAGCGATTTGTTCTCGAGCATGTTCAACAGCAGCTTCAGCTTCCCATCCATAAGAATGATTGCGTGAATGCGGATTTCCAAAGTTTTGCGTAAAATATGGGAGCATCTTTGCAATAACGCGTTCATCACATGGGGTGGTGGCCTGGTAATCCAGGTAAATTTGTTTAGTCATAGTTTGCCTCGTTGTGTTTTTTGGTTTGGATATCATATAAAGATGCCCAAACAGAAATGCACTGGTTAATTTCTTCTTCCGTTGTGTTCCAGCCATAGCTAATGCGTAATGCACATTTTGATAATTCATCACTCACGCCCATGGCCTTTAACACATGGGAAGCCTTTACTTTCCCTGATGAGCACGCAGCACCAGAACTAACCGATATGTTATTAAGGTCAAAGTGCATAAGCTGCACTTCGCTTTGGACGCCAGGCATGGCAACAGATGTTGTGTTAGACACGCGTGTAGCTGAGTTTGCAAAAATTGTTGCTTCAGGACAATATTCGAGAATATTCTGTTCAAGTTTTTTTTGTAAGGGAAGTAGTGTTTTCCAATTAAACTGAGGGGCAACTAAAGCTGCGCCCATGCCGACAGCACCTATAATATTTTCAGTGCCGCTACGTAAACTGCGTTCTTGACCGCCACCTTCAATAAGAATTTTCAAATGAAGTGATCCGTTAATAATAATGGCACCAATTCCTTTGGGTCCACCAAATTTATGGGCGGAAATGCTAAAGCTTGGCAGGCTGTTCCAGTCAAGAGAAACCTTACCAACAGCTTGGGCAGTATCCACATGTAAATGTGCATTGTACTTTTTACATACTTGTAAAATTTCATCAATTGGTTGAACAGCACCGGTTTCATTATTCACAGCAAGAATGCAAACTAAGGCTGATGGTGAATTTTTTAAAAGGTTATCAAGCGCTTCAAGCTTAATAATTCCATTTTCATCTACTGGAATAATTGTTGCATCTTTCCGTATATTCAATACGCTGTCATGTTCAACTGCCGATACAAAAATATTTCTCTGAAAGCCCTTTAAAATCATATTGTTTGCTTCAGTTGCACCACTGGTAAACGTAACGTTACGTGCGGGAACGGCAAAATAATCAGCGACTTGAGTACGGGCATTTTCTAAAATTTTTCGCGCATTTCTGCCATGGCCATGAACAGATGATGGATTGCCTAAGCAATCAAATGTTTCAACCATTGCATGTCGTGCATGAGATGTAATTGGTGTCGTTGCATTATAATCAAGGTATATCATGCGGCGACCATATTATCTGTTTTTGCACGGTTTAGCACAACAATAGGGTGATGATGATTGCCGCCAGCTACATCAGCCAAACTCACTTGAATAAGATAGTCATGCATAACATGCTCTAGCTCGTACCACAGATGATGGGAATTACAACGCTTTCCGCTTGTATGACAGCCATTTGCTTCATGAGAATTACATCTGGTCACTTTAACCGGCGCATCAGTGCACAAAATAATATCATATATTCGTATGCTGTTAGCTTCGCGAGCTAATTCATACCCGCCATTTATGCCTCGTGCACTTTTAACAAGATTACCACGCCTTAGCTTGGAAAATAGCTGCTCTAGATATTGCAAAGGTAGACCTTGGCGCTCAGCTATTAAAGATAAAGGCACACAAGAACCATTATCTTGCTGAGCAAGATCAACCATGGCCATAATGGCATATCTGGATTTTGTGCTTAATTTCATAGCAATATTTCCGTTGGTATGTTACCTTGAGGCGAGATGTTTTGATATTGTGTGTCGAACTTAAGATACCTGATTAAAAAAGTCAACTTTTAAAAGGCTTTATTTCTAAGGATATTTTGTTTTATTGACGTTTTGTAAAATATAGAAAGGAATTTATTTTAAGATGCCTGAAGTAATTTTTACTGGTCCTGCGGGACGTGTTGAAGGTCGATATACTGCCGGTCCATTGGCTTCATCCCCTGTTGCGCTGATACTACATCCTCATCCAAAGCATGGTGGGACTATGAATAATCGAGTTGTTTATTCTTTGTGTCAAACATTCGCTAAAAAAGGATTTTCAACTCTTCGTTTTAATTTTCGTGGGGTGGGGCGCTCAGAAGGTGCATATGATAATGGAGAAGGCGAATTAGCTGACGCAGCAGCAGCTATGGATTGGTTGCAATCAACTCATCCACAAGTAAATAGTTTTTGGGTTGCTGGCTTTTCTTTTGGTGCTTGGATCGCTATGCAGTTATTAATGCGTCGCCCTGAGCTTGATGGCTTTATTGCCCTTAGTCCACCAACAAACATGTACGACTTTAACTTTTTGGCACCATGTCCTGTTTCTGGTCAGATTATTCACGGTGAGCAAGATGCCGTAGTGCCATACCAGTATACTGATGCCTTGGTACAAAAATTACGTAGCCAAAAAGGCATTGCTATTGATTACCAAGTATTAAAAAATACAGATCATTTTTATAGCGAAAGCTTGGAAGAAATGATTGGTCATGTAGATAATTACATAGAATTACGAATTACGAACGTTTTGAAAAAACGTACTGCATAATACAGCATAATATGGATGGACCGCTACTCTAGTTTCTTATTGTCTATAAGCTATAGGAATACTAGACGGAAGTGGTTTCATAAATTTTATGCGTTAATTGCTTTGAGTTTTGGTAGATATTCCTTACAATTTAAGAAAAATGTAATTCAAAAATTTTGGCAGACTCTAAATCAAACCTTATAGAATTCATGCAAGCCTTTGATCGCTTGATTCCTATGGATTCTGGCGCCAACTCATCAGGTGATTCCTCTCCCAATAAAATCCCTACGTGGGCAGTAAAAATTCTTGAATACACAGAATCAGCCATACATGGTTTTGAGGATTACTGTGCGCTTCGTGGATTTTATGCGCGAACTTCTCGTGGTACAAATATGGCAGCGAAGACCGACATTTTATCGTCGAATACTCTACGTCATAGTCACGTTATTTTATATATTCCAAGAGGTAACCTGCAAACCAAATTGGAAAGTCATATCTTCAAATCAATGCCGATTAGTAAAATAACAATTGTTAATATTGCTGAAATGAATGGGGTGATTGGTAAACTTCAAGAAATTGAATACGAACAATGCTATGTGCAACAGCTAGAGCCAATGTTGGATTGGCTTTTAGTTGAATTAAAAATCACTAAATACAGCAATACTCTTTACAAATATGGTACAGACGGCCGTTTAGAAGGTAAGGATATGGCGACAATGGATTATACCCTTAATCCAAAAATCGATGTGCATATATATAGCAATCGCCCTTCTGAAGATGACGAAGATCATTCCGAACAGGATGAACATGAAGCAGATAGTCCTGATGATGCTGATTTGACAAAACCAGAAGATAAAATTCCTGAGGAAGAGGAGCAATCACAAGTAGATTCTGTAGAGGGTCAGGCACAAGAAGCAGATAATGGCGCTTCTAGTCAAGATGATTCAAAAAAAGAAGATCCACAGCCAGATTCTCAGGCTGATGTTCTTAATACATTAGATAATATTCAGCAAAATGGCTTAGAAAGTGTATTGCCACCAGAAAGTCAAAATGCTTTAAGCGCGGTCAAAGCATTGGCAAGTGGTGATCAAGAAGCGCTAACTCAATCGACGATGAGCTTGCTTGGGGTTGATCAAAAGCGGGCTAATCAAGTGAATCAAGCGGGTAAGCTTTTGGCGAACCTTGAGGGTTTGAAAAAAAAAGGAGTTGGCGGCGTAGCAAACGGGGGTGATTCAAGTTCAGGTGCTGCGTCTGGTGGAGGAGATTCCGGTAGTGCAACCGGAGGAGATTCAAGTTCAGCCGCTGCCTCAGGTGGAGGAGATTCCGGTAGTGCAACCGGAGGAGATTCAAGTTCAGCCGCTGCCTCAGGTGGAGGAGATTCCGGTAGTGCAACTGGAGGAGATTCAAGTTCAGCCGCTGCTTCA
>Ga0207938_1000122_pt1 | contig 13045 bp, 24 predicted proteins | sample LakMenEpi15Mar12_FD_150671 | JGI IMG/M metagenome (GOLD analysis project Ga0207938, IMG submission 150671) | Freshwater microbial communities from Lake Mendota, WI - 05MAR2012 deep hole epilimnion (SPAdes) | ecosystem: Environmental > Aquatic > Freshwater > Lake > Epilimnion/Euphotic zone ...
CATTCTCTAATAAGATTGGCTCTACTGCCTCAGTGATTGCATTGATGTCAGAGTATGACTTTTTAAAGTGGGGATTTGTAGCATTCTTAGCTACTTTGCCGATTGACTGCTTAGCTTTGTGGAGCTTTTGGTGCAGAGTTAGTACAGGTGCTGATACTACAGCTTTTGTTTTTGTTTCCATAATATAGATTTAAATTATTTCTGTAAAGATAGTTAATTATTTTATATCTGCAAGGAATTTTAAATAAAATATCATAAATTCATCAAAAGTTCTTGCTATAAAGTATGTACCTCCTGCAGCTTCTATGCTTTCCTGATACCTCTTCTGCACTTCTGACTGCCTATCCTTACCATACTTCACCTCAATCTTAACTGACCTACCTCTAATGGTAGCAGAAATATCTGCAGAGCCTTTTGTACCTGTGCTAGGAGTATAAGTGCCTTTCAGCTGTCTAGTATTCTCACCTACCTGTATCTTCTTACCCTCTCTATAAACTCCCATTGTATTAATTCTCTCAGCTTGAAAGCCTGAATAGGTTAGAAAGTGAATGATACATTTAGTGAGTGCATTAGCAGAGTTATCATTCCAATCTGATGCCGTAATGTATGGCATGGTGGGGTGCTTAATTGTGAGGTAGTTAATCTCTAAGGCTTTTAAAAGTGTTTTGTTTTCTTTGTTCATATCAATTCAATTCTATTATAAGTTAATTTTCCGTTGTTTTTTCTCCAAGGATATTCAATAGCTATAACTTTTTTTTCTTTTATGCTATAAATTGCAAAATCAACAGGATCTAATGCAAATGACATAGGTGCTGAATAATCATAGTAAGTAAATGGAATTTTAATAAATTCACCCCAATGTTCTTTCTCTATTTTTATAGCAGATTCAATATGTTTTCTAAAATATTCAACTATTTTAGTTTCTGTTTCTTCTTTTGTCATATATTCATTGCTTTAATTGTTAATTCATCCCATATATCTATCTCTTTTACCTCCGGTACAAATGACAATCTAGTACTGCCTCCATTCCTATTGGTAGAGCAGATATATCCTTTGTATTCGCAGTACTTTTTAAAGTTAATTGTGATGCTGTTCTGTGTTATGTAGTTCTTTTTATCAGGGAATGCATTGCAGAATGAATCGTATAACTGTTCTTTCACTGAGTAGTAAGTATCCTCTTTTAGATCCTCAAAGAAATAATACATCTCACTGCTTATCTCATCTAGTATCTTTCTAAAGTTTAGATTGATAGTAGGCATCTCAATTAATCCTACATTAAGATATATCTGTATACATTCTTGACAATAATTGTCAAAGGCTGCCCATTGGTCATCATCCCAATCAACGAATAGCTCATGACCAAATAGATCTACAGGAGTAAATTTATCATTGAATGTCTTAGCCATCTCCACCTCATACTTTCTAGCATTGAAAGATGCACCATTGCCTGAGATAGTATAGTTAGTAGTAATGATAATCTTAGGGCTGTTAGTTACATCTAGTTTAATAGAATCCTTACCTTTGTATTCAATAGTAATACCCTCAGTAATAACACTGAATAAGCTCTCAAAGTTGAACTTCTTTTTAACATCATCAAATACTAATATCTGACAATCAGTAGATACATTCTGATAGGGGAATTTATTTTGAAAGTCAAACAACTTACCATCTAAGCTCTGAACTTTCTTAAGATGTCCCATTGCATTCCAAAACAATCCCTTTCCACTTCTCCCATTAGGTACATCAGAGATAGCCTCATCATTAAATATAATAGCTTTGTTATTACTTCTATCCTTATAGCTGTGCAGGAGGTATCCGATTACAGTCTGAAATGCTTTGTACTTACTTTTATCTTTACCTGCTATATTCCATATAAAAGTTCTAAATTCTGAGCTGTGGTGATCTGTTTTCTTAAAGTCTCTATTGATGACCTGGTCTCTCCAAATAGATAGATCCATATCAGCATAAGATAGTACCTCTTTTTTATCTTTAGATACCTTTACTATGCAATTAGTATAGAATAGATATGCACTATCTTTGTCATCTTTCAATAGACTTACATTCTTACTAGTCAATATCCCTAGAAATTCTCTCTTAAAGAACTTAAGATTGCCACTCATCAGGTTATAAACTCCCTCAGGCTTATCATTAGAGGTTATGTAATCTAATACAAAATCTTTTATATCTTTCTCATATACCTCATTTAAAAATATACCCTCTTTCTTAATCATTTGAAATGTACCATTTTTCTCAGGGGAATGCTTAAAGAAATCATTGTTATCTAGGAATGTTTTGAACTTAAAGTTGTTAAGATTGTAAGCTCCATTCTGAGTGGTGGACCAAAAGTCATCATCTACCATCTTAAATTTCTTTTTTAATGCCTCTTTAGCAGCATTCCAATCTCCATTGTGCTTGACTAAAGTATAGATATTAAATGGTGAATAGCTTTGCTTAGATTCAAATGGCTTTATAGCTCCTCCATCTTCACTAAATATATAAAACATATTATTTTGAAAGCCAAAAGTAGCAGAAAATCCATCTTTTATATCTTTGTTAGGTCTAGTCCAATACTCTGAGCCATCCTTTCTCTTATTGCAGAACTGCCATCCTATCCCCTTAAGCAGCTCTTTAGCCTCTTCTCCATTCTCAAGGTTATATTTACCATCAGGAGTAGTATCTTTCCAGGTCTCTGCCCATTTTCTATCAGAGGTATCTTTGTGAGGTAGACTAATAGTGTGATGCTGATTGTAAGATGTGATTAAATCAAAGACATTATTAATATCATCATCAAAATAGCTCAGCTTTATGTACTCCTCCCCACCGATATGACTATATCCACTAGATGGATAGCAGGCACAGTACTGTCCATTGCCTCTCATCTCTACCATTGTAGCTCCTGTAGGATATTTAGCAAATACTCTACCATTAAACTTCTCTTTTGATCTAAAGTAAACATGATAGCCACCTCCTGCTGTAGTGTAACAGGATAGCATCCCATCTTTAATCAGCATCTTAATGGATGGCACATTAATAAAGTCATCAAATGTATCTTTAATAGGCTCACCATTATGGCAGTCAAAGTCAATGCAGTAAAATTCACTAACTAATCCACAGGCTATCCCTATTTTTTCAGCTTTTAAGAATCTACTATCTACATCTGTAATAGTTTCATATAGAAAATTATGACCTGCCTCAAGCATTGGAGCTTTGCTGTTCCAAAGTGGTAGAGGATTCAATCCCTCTGCTATTAATTCATGTGCTACATCTATTAGATTCATAATTTATATAAAAAAGAGAGTCCCCCTAAGCGAACAGCCAAGTTGATAGGGGGATTTATACTCTCTAAGATTAAAGTCTTTGTCATTTGGCTGTTCTAATTTTTACAAATGTAATAATAATTATTAATACTTTACAAAGTGTGCAATCTTTTTTTATCAACATACAACTTTGCACAGACTTTGCACACCCAAAAGTTAGCAGTACCAAGGCTTTGTGCAAAGTTGGTCTTTTTTTTTACTTTTTTTTTTCATCCTGGTCTTATAGTATATATAGGGTAGGGGCTTTTTCTCAAAACTTTGCACAAATCAATCTAAAATACTGATAATCAATTCTATTTTATGTGCAATCTTTTGTGCAAAGTTGTAAGGACCATTTTAACATTGCACAAAAAAAGCCCCGAAGGGCTTAAATTATTTCTGCTAGTTCTTTAGCTGTCATATATTCTTTAAATTTATTGACCTTATCATATTCCCAAGGCATCTGAATCCTCACATTTATGTAATTGAACTTTTCTAATGCTGATACTTTGTACTTATCCTCATAATCTAAATCATCTGCAGCTTGCACTAATGGCTGTATCTCATGGAGATATACTTTATCATGCATCCTAGACCATCTCCTGTGCATTCTGATACCATGTATAACAGTAGCATGATGTCTATTCATAAGCCTACCTATTTCAGAAAGTGAGAGCTTACACTTGTTCAGCCTGTACATTACATAGTATCTCTTATAGACATAGGCTCTATTCCTAGAGTTGGTAGCTAGTTTATACTTTATAATTTGTTCTTTTAAAAATTTTAGTTCTGTCATTGTTCTGATTTAAAGGTTTCGCTGTAGTAATCTATTGGGCTATTACCATTATCTCTATAACCATCTGCATATCCTTGATTATGAGCATCCATTATCTGTTGCTTCTCCATTTCTTTGGCTTGTTCAAATAAATCTTTAATTGAGATGTCCATATCTCGTTTTAACAATTCTTGTCTTAACCATTCTACTGCTGTCTGTTTCATTGCTCTGATTTAAAGGTTAAAATTTCTTTGTGTTGCATCTTCAATTAATTTTACTACACTATTGTAACCTTCTTCATAGCATTGCATCATCTGTTGCTTTTCAATATCCAAATACTTATGAAAGTGTTTCACAAATTCTCTACCCTCTACAGAATGCATATTGAATAGATGAGGCTGTAACTTCTCTAAGTCACTAAATACCTGCTGTACTGCTGTCATAATAATTTAGTTTGAGTTACTGACTTAAATAGATCCGATTGAGACTCCATTACACCGGTAGCATTAATGAAATCTATCTCTACCTTAGCAGATTGGATTAGAGTACCTGCAAGCTGAGATATTGCCTTAGCTTTATCCACCTCTACATTCACCTGGTCTGTTGTTAATGTTTCATCGCTCAATCTCTCGAGAGCCATAAAGATGTGATCTCTTAAATCACTTAGTTTGTTTTGTGCCATTGTTATTTATTTTATTTATTAGTTTACATTTTAATCTCATTACCTGTTGTAATTCTTTAGGCAATCTCTGTATGGTATTTCTAGCCATATTTTCTTTCAAAGTAATCATTAGCAGATTAGTAATATCATTATTCATATAATTACCATCCTTATACACTACTACCATCCCCTTAGGAATTGGTCCATTGTGCTGTTCCCAAGTATATCTATTAAGGAGCTGCCACTTTGAATCTGCTAGCTTAATATACAGGTACATTTTACCTCCTGTATCTTTTCTCTGATGGATAGTACCTATAGGCTGAGTATTCATAGGCTTATTACCTTTCTTAAACATTGTCTTTTCTACTTTCTGATATACTTCTGTGGACATTTTCTCTCCTTTGTTAGCAGGAGCATGACCTTTCTGAAATTGAGTAGCTTTACCACCTAGATAACCTGGAGGGAATTGAGTAGACCTTAAGTATACAGGATCTTTCTTAATACCCATAGCAAAAGCTCTATTATAAACTGATGACTCACTAAGTCCTAAGTCATCTGCTATCTTTTTAGTAGGCTCAAATGGATACCTTTCTCTTATGATATCATTCATATCTCTTCAATTAGCATTATTAAATCATCATTCTTTTGTATGAGCTGCTTAACATGATTAGCATCATATGCCTCTATAATTCTAGTCACTAACTTCACAGGACCATTCCAATAGTCAAAGGTCTTGAACACTACTTTATATATCTTCATTGTCATTGTTTTTAATTGGCACATCTAAGCCATACATTAAGTCAAACATTGCAAAATCTCTGTTAGCATTTCTCTTGCTACCCTCATAATTCTGAAAGTACCACTCTCTGAATTGTAGATATTTTTGGTGAGTATAATCACCATTAGCTATTTCATCCTGGACCTTAATAGCTAGCTGTGTGAACTCAGTCATTGGATTTATTATTTATGATTTGTAAATACCTGAGGTAAAGAGGCAGATTAAATCCACCTCTTATCTCTTCTGCTGTTCTCCTGCTAGTCCAAAACTTTATAATTGCGTTGAATGTCATAGCTTAGATTTAAGTAGGTTAAGATTTGCATCACTTAAAGGAAACTGAGACATATCTCCATCATCAGTCTCTGTAGCATCATAAGTAAATGGCTCAATAGTACCTGCTATGTATACATCACTATCATAGTCAGTAGTCCAATTAGAAATGTATTGATTGCCATTTTTGTATAGGTCTATAAAATTCATGATAATAAATTTAAAAGTGGAAATAAAAAAACGATTGATATCATAGCAGTAACTACTAACATTAATGCCTTAGCAAATGCTTTCTGCTCTTCTCCTACAGGAGTAAAATAATTAATTATTTTTTTCATTGATTTATTTTTTAAATTGGTTAAATAAATTCTCAATTTCCTGTAACTGCTCTTTGTTTAAAAATGTAGTTAAAGTTTGAATAATCAAATGCAGTTGGTTCGTGTTTAGTTTATCCTCCTGCTGTTGTACTTCTAAATAATCTAAGATTTCATTAAATGTTTTCATGTGTAAAAGTTTTAATTGTTAATAACTATACGCCAAAGATAGTATAAAGTTTTATAACTGCAATAAAAAAGAATAATTTATATTCATTCTAAATAAGGATAGGTCGCAAATTGCGACTGCAACCACTTAGCAGAAATACCGACAGGTTAAAACCTTAAAACCTTTGCTATTATTAGAGTTATAACCATTAAAAGTCCAATTTATTTCGTAAAAAACGGGACATAATCTAAAGTGTTACTTTGGAATTACATGATAAGTTACTTTGGAAATACATGATAATCGGAATTATGCCTATTATGTAAAGCATATCTAACAAAAGTATTGTTATTTGTAAACTTTATTTAGCATTATTTGGACAAAAAAAAAACAGCTGCGTGCTGGGGAGCTTACAACTGTTTTCTTTAACATGGAAACAAGTGCTAAATTAATGTTTATATTTGAATTTCAAAAATTCTGTGTAAGTTTTATTATTTATTTTAAAATGTTTTCTACAATCATTGCATAACATCCAATGATGGATAGTACCTCCTGCAGTCACTACCTGTTTATTATACCTTACATTATAGTTAGTACATTCAGGACAGCAGAACTTCTCATCTCCCTCCATTACAGCATAGTGAGTAGATGGAGTAGTGTAGGAATTAAGTTTATTGAATACAGCTTCTAGTACAGTGACATCCATTTTGCAATACTCTACCATCTTATCCATTGCTTTCTGATCTTTCTTAAATACTATATCTTTCCACAGGTCAAGTCCTCCTGTATCCATCTTTTGCCCTACTCCCAAATACTTAGCTATATAGTCTAGTTTATTTGAGTTAAAATTAAAGTATCTTTTAGCCCATTTAAGCGTGTCAATAGTCTTAGGTGAAGGCATAACATCAATACCATGCAATAAAGCTCTTGTACGCAACCATTTTAGGTCAAATCTATCCCCATTATGAGCCACAATTTCATCTGCCTGAGCCATAACTTTAAGGAATGCCTTAATCATTGCCTTATCAGACTGCTTTTTATCCCAAGTTAGGAACTGTACATCATCCTCTGACTCCCATTTGTAGCAGATGCAGATGATTGCTCTCTCATGGATGATATCACCTGGATTGATAGTTAGATTATATCCTGACCGCCAAAATATACCAACATTGAATGATGTCTCAATGTCAAAAAACAGTCTTTTTCTTACCATAAGTGGTGTAAACTTAGAACAAATATTTATCCCTCGCAAATTTAAAGAGATATGATAGCAGTAAGCCTATGCCTACCCCTACAAATAACAGGTTAAGATTGCCTCTAGTTCTAGGTCTTGTGGCTTTAGCCTGTGCTTTTTCTACAATACGATCTTTGTAGATAGTTTTGACCTTTAGTCTATATTCTATTTTTTTATCTAGTCTAGTCTTAGGCACATAGACAGTATTATATTTGATGATAGTATCTTTAGTAGTGATGAATTTTTCCCATACTATGCTATCATGAATGATAACAGGGATAGAATCTAGTGTTGTAATTCTTATAGTATCTCCTGTCTCTTCACATTTATATCCTTTCTTAATTGCTTTATTAAGATGGTATTGTGCAGAGCAGCTGCTGAGTAGTAGTATTATAGCTAAGTATCTCATCATTCTTTTATTTCAAAGTGCATCCAATCGTAGTTCTTCTCTCTACCCAAAGATATAAATCCATGCTTATAGAATATATCTATCATTGCCTTATAATCAGGTCTTGCAAATCTTGCAGTTTTCGATGATTCTTTAAGTAGATTTCTAGCAGGATCTAGATCAATGGCTATTCCCCATGAGTGCATGGATAGTGCTGTACCTCCCCTCATTTTTCTATAGTTGAAGCATCCACCGAATAAATCTATTCCTAACTCCTTAATCTTATCATAGCCATAGGTAGCTAGAAGCTCATTGAATACAGCAGAAAAATTATCTGCCACTAGTTTATGGCACATCATAGAGTTGACAGTGCTATCTAAATCCCAAGCTATTCTCATTGGATAAGGTAGCTTAATCTTTACTAAATATCCTGCACCTGTTACATTAGCAGTACCATATTTAGATGTAAGTTCCCATCTAGTCATTTCAGTTTGTTTAGGTCATCTTTAATTTCCTTAGCTCTAGCAAATAATGCCTTTCCACTTTGCCAAAGGTCCACCCCTTTTACTTGTTTTATTGACTCATTAATAGACATCACCTCGATGCTGGATAACACTAATGCAACTATCTTTGTCAACATAAATGGTACACTGAAAAAAGTAAGCATGATGTCATTTAGTATGAATCTATCTATTAAAAAGAACATTATCACAGTTACCTCATACAGTGCTAACTTGCTGATTATAGATGAGAGCTTTCTGCTAGTTATTTTCTCCCCTAATTTCTTAGCTTTCCAAATACCTGTGATAGTATCAATACATATTAATACTCCTATCATTAACAGGATGCCACTTATTGGTAAAAAGAATGCAAAGCATATAGATATAAGTGTCAAAAGTTGTGATTGTATTGATAATGTTAGTAGTGTTAATTGTGCTTTCATTCCCTTCCCTCTATTTGTAATGCTAGAATAAAAGTAAGATATCCTATTATACTACCTCCCATTAGCTTAAGATATATAGCAGGCTCAAATAGTAATGATATGCCTGTTAAGTATCCTAAACTGAATACTATTATAGATAAGACTCCTGAGTGCTTCATATTATTAAGATTGAATTATTGTAACCATTGTTACCTGCACCTCCACATAGACCATTACATTCTAGTAAGCCATTAGATAAACAGCTACATCCATCAATCATTGGTCTAAGGTCAGTATCTCGGTTAGTTGTACCTGTGAATATTGGATACAAAGCTCTATTTTTAAGTAGGTATCTGATTAATCTTTGCTCAAAGAACGCAGCCTTTTGTGCATAGTGTTCCATGCTGAATGCTATTGTACCTCTATCTACAGATGAGCTGTTATCTCCGAACTGAGTCTGTAGACCTTTGTTCTTTAGCTGTAATGATAGACCAAATACAGCATCTTCTGCTGCTCTCCATGCTATAATAGGCTGTATAAATGTAACTAGCACCTCCTCATCAGGATTTAATGTCTGAGCATTGTACTTAGTTAGCAAGTCATTATAGAATGTAGTACCTAAGATAGGCATGATTCTAAGTTGAGCTTGAGTAGCTAAGTAAGGAGTAACATTATTTACATCTACATTAGCTGTGATGGGTGTGTTATTCTTTAGATATGTTTCTGTTATAAAGTATAGCATCAGATTGTTGGTGTTTGTGCGATTTGTGTTTTGCTTTTATCCCCTCCAGGTACAGGAGGTAGTGATGCTAAGGCTCTAATCTCATTTTCAGTCATAGTCTCAAGTACTTTAGTAGCTACCAAAGGTGATAGACTATTAAGTGCATCATTAGTCTTAGAGGTATCTCCCTCAAGCTCTACAATTGCCTCGTTAATTATCTGATAGTTATTGATTGTGAAATCTGCATCTATCTTAGCAATAAATAAAAGCTCATTAAAGATGTCAGATACCATATCTCTCAATGGCATTACTACATTTTTCTCGAATATTATGTAAGCCTGCTTAATATCTGAGCCATTACCTAATGATCCTGTAGTACGGATTCCCATAAGTATAGGATCAATAGTGTGAGAGAAACATATCTGCTCAGTGTTAAGCTGTGATGCCTCTTGAAATAGACCATCATTATTATTATTTGGTAACGCCTCAATCTTAGGCATTTGCTCTGCATTATTTGAAAAAAAAGCTACAGCTTTCCCAGCATTTGCCGCTCCTTTAAGCCTGTCGAGGGTATTTCGTATCATGTTTTTCTCCTCCTCAGACTGAGGTTTTTTAGGAAACATCATAGCAAAGGATGGAAAGATTGAGTTTTGTATATTACTTTTAGCAAAATATGAAAGCTCACCTGATAGGAATGCAAAGTTTAGAGCTGAGGTGTACTGAGGTAATGGATAGAAATCTTGCCCAATACATTCTACCTCATATACAAATAGTTGCTCGTAATCTCTAGAGGTAGGAGTATATCTCCTTATCTCCTGTACTCCAATCCTACTAGACCAATCATCACAGATATAGTATCTTTTTCTATCTAAGTTTATTCTAAGTTTCTCAGGTGATAGATTGACTATCTTTGTGAGCTTCATCTTATCATCAAAACATAGCTTGAAATATACTCTATTGTGCAGTATTAGTTGCTGAGTTACTGCAGGTACTACCTTTTTAATGTTTAATTTTCTCTCAAGTGTGTATAGCTCTAGCTTATCTTGAGGAGTAAGTCTATCAGCTACTATATTAAATCCACCACCTACAGCTGCATTCACTTTATACCCCACTATTGAGCCATGTAATGGTGATGAGTAGAATATCTGATTGAGTAGTTCAGGGAATAGGTTATCCTGCCCAAATGGAATATATCCATTAGTCTGATTCCTACCATTAACATATGGTAGTGTTAAGTTAGCACCTCCCACCTTTAGGAATGGAGTAGAGAATGATTGATATCCCTCTACTATTTCATGCTTTACTGTTTTAAAAAAGTCTTTTAATGCCATAATTACTCATAAATTGATTGTACTATTGGTCCACTTACTACCATCCTGCCCTCTTCAATCACAACTCCTGTAGAGTTAGCAATAGTTGGAGGTGTGATATGTGACTCATAGATGCTATATGTATACTGTCCTTTGATTAGTTCCAAATCTACAGGCTCATCCAATAAAAACTGATTGAATCTTTCAGGATAAGCTGAGCTATCAGGAGTGTAGAATGTAATAGGTGCAGAAAGTTTGTCCATTTCATTCTGAAAGACAAACAAATAATAAGGATTCGGCAGTGTACTTACCTCTGTTAGGGTAAGGATAATCTGATTGACCTCATCTTTTTTAATGTATATCATATAACTATATTATACTAAGGTCAAAAAATGTTTAAAAAAAAAGCTCTACAATATGCAGAGCTTTAATTATTAGGGTGTTAAGTATTATACAGCGGGAAATGCAGGTGATACTACTAGAGTAGAATCTATTTCATAACACAGGTGGTCTGACTCCGCTAAAAGAGTAACACTGTATTTAGAACCATCAGCTCTCGCTGTACCTGATCCCTCACCTGTAGCAGTAAGTTGTAGATTTTCAAAGTACCAATACTTACCATTTGCATCTTTAACAACAGCAGCTAAATATTGCTGACCTGCTCCTAGTACATGGATAGCTTCTGACTTCTCTTTATCTCTACGGTTAAACATTAGAGTGATAGTCTGAGTTACAAATGTAGATCCGTTAATTAGGTCTACTGCAGTATCTTCTGTATAGTTACCTGTATTTCTATTGATTTCAAATGTAGCAAATGGGGTAGATGTAATAGCACTAACTATCCAACTTCCTGCTGCTACTGTTGTAGCGGTAACTCCCTCTTGCTGATTAATCCATACTTGTCTTATACCTCCTGTATTATTATCACAGGATTTTGCGATGTTTTGTAATGCTTCACAGCTCATTTTATATATTTTAAGTAAAGGGAGCTTTCACTCCCTTAGATTTATAAATTAGTTAATTAAGATGCAGAGTTGTAGAATACAATCTCATTACCATTAACGTGAGTAAATCCTACTTTCATGTTAGCACGAGTTCTGATTACAGGCTCAGCTACAGTGTCAGCTAAATTGATAGCTCGTAATGCTTTACCATCACCTTCAGCATCAAAAGCATAGATAAAATTACCTCTAGGTGAAGCAACGATAGTAGACTTACTAAGCATTCCAGGACACAATACCATCTTAATTCCTAAGTAAGTAAAGTCTAATGCTTGAGTCAAGTTAGCTTGAGTGTTAGATGCAGCAACAGCAGCACGATAAGCAGTAGCTACAGGAGAAGATACATAGATTCTTAACTCTTCTTGATTAGCAATTACAGCAGGAGGGATAGCAGCATAAACTGTAGCCAATGTAGAAAGTACATTTCCTGCATTAACAGCTGGAGGTGTAGCTCCACCTACTTCAATTACATTAGCAGCATCAGCTACTAGTGACTTCTTATATCCATCACATAAAGCAAGTGCAGGAGTTCCTGATGTAGTATCACCTGACCAACGTAACTTCTCAATGTTCTCAGCAATAGTCTTAGACATCTCATTCCAATAAAAATCCATGAAAGATGCTACAGAGAAATCTCCGTTAGATCCTTTAGTCATTTGTAATGATACAAAAGACTGCTCTAATTGGAACTGACAAATCTCAGCCATTGCTGATAATCCACATACATCTATTTCTACAGATGCAAGCTCATCAGTACTAGCATTCCAAGCACAATTTTCTGCCTGCAATACCTGTCCAAAGGTAATATTAGAGATTTTAGTCTTATACTTTACACCTGGTAGTGTACGATAGTTGTCAACTACTTCCTCATTCAAATAAGCTCGGCTATAGAATGCTTCGCTGTTAGCTTGTAATAATGCAGATGCATCAATGTCCAAGTCAAATTTTAATTTTCTACTCATTTTTTTGTTTTTTATTTAGTTATTATTGTTTAAAAATTTACTTACCATACTGAACTTATCATGCTGTGATAATTTAGTAGCTTCTACTTCCACTACTTCCTCACCTTCAGACATCACCTCTTCCATATGATTTCTTAAATCAGCTATCATTGCTATAATAGCATTGATTTGCTCATCAATTACAGGTTGAACTATAGCTAGTATAGCTTCAGCATCAGCAGCAGGATCAATAGCCATCTCTTCTGTG
>Ga0207938_1000123_pt1 | contig 12987 bp, 15 predicted proteins | sample LakMenEpi15Mar12_FD_150671 | JGI IMG/M metagenome (GOLD analysis project Ga0207938, IMG submission 150671) | Freshwater microbial communities from Lake Mendota, WI - 05MAR2012 deep hole epilimnion (SPAdes) | ecosystem: Environmental > Aquatic > Freshwater > Lake > Epilimnion/Euphotic zone ...
AAATTCTTCGCAAATTGGATAAAGACGATCTGTCATAGCGGCTATACTCCTTATGATCGAAGTATATCTCTATTTAACTAGTTTGTTAACAGTTCCTAGGTTTTTCAGATGAAAATGACGCCATCTGCCTTACAACAACAACCCCCAAAGTACCCAATGGAATGAAGCTACAATAATAAAGTGCTTGCATTTCTTATGAAATTGAAGAAAATGATAGGCCTAAATAGTTCTTATGGTTTTAAATGAAAAAGTCTTGGAAGATGATTGGGACCAGCGCCCTAGGAAATGCGCTAGAGTTTTATGATTTTGTTATTTGTGGCGTCTTTATTGCTAAAATTTCTGAAGTTTTTTTCCCGAGCACGTCGCCGACCATAGCGCTTTTTGCAAGTATTTTTGCTTTTTCTGCTGCATTTTTCACGCGTCCTCTTGGTGCTTATGCTTTTGGTTTAATTGGTGACACCTTTGGACGAAAAGTCGCACTAACCTATTCCGTCATGTTAATGGGCTTTCCAACGTTAGTAATATCTCTATTGCCGGGGTACAACACCTTAGGAATAGCAGCACCTATCATTTTAGTACTGTGCCGCATGGTTCAAGGACTTTCAACCGGAGGCGAATATAATGGAGCCGCAATTTTTGCAATTGAACATGGGCAAGCTAAGCAAATGGGCTTAATCAGCGGTATTATTGCAGGTTCATGCATGGTAGGAGCTGTATTTGCTAGCTTTGCAGGTTCATTAATGTTACGCCCTGGAATGCCAGACTGGGCATGGAGAATTCCATTTTTTATTGGCTCTTTAGTAAGCTTCATGGCTTTTGTGTTGCGAAAGAATGCTAAAGAAACCGATGCTTTTATTCAAATTAAGGAAAAGAAAAAAGAACAGAAGCAACCAATGAAAGCTATTTTTAAAAATCACAAAAGTGCATTTTTAATGAATATTGTCGTTGGAATTTTCAAAGGCTCACTTACCTATACGGTATTTGGATTTATGAATATATACATGACAAAGTTCCAAGGTTTTGAAATGTCCACGGCCGTATTTTTAAATACCTTTGGTTTACTAGGATACACCTCAGGGTGCGTATTTTTTGGTTGGCTAAGTGATAAAATCACTATGCGTAGATCTGTTTATCTATCATGTTTTATGTGCTGCACACTTTCTTACTTGAGCTTTTATCTATTACAAACAAAAGATTTATTCTTAGTAGGATTAGGACAATACGGAGTTGGACTATATGTAGGAAGCTTTGTGGGATTAAGCCATGCATTTATGCAAGTGTTATTCCCCGCTGAAACTCGTTATACAGGTGTTGCGGTTAGTTTCTCTATTGGTATTGCTATATCTGGCGGACTAATGCCTTCAGTCTATACATTTATGACTGGTTATACAGAAAACATGTATATGGCAGCCATCATTATTTCTGTGTATGCCATTATATTTACGGGCATTTCTAGGTTCTATCGTAGGAATGCAAAGATGTACAGCCCTGCACCTCATCATCACATTAAAGCAAAAGAATAAGCAGTAATTTAACCATGAATTATGAAGAAATATCAAAAGATGTGGTAGCTAATCTCTATAAAAGCTACGGTCATTTGAAAAATTCTCCTTTGAATCAAGAATTGCGTATTCTAGTCGAACTGCTTATATCTCAAACTAATGGATGCGCCTATTGTTGTTCGTTACATACTAACGAAGCAACAAAACTAGAAATTAGTACAAAAAAAATTGAGGAAATTCGCAATTGGACAATCTCAGTTTGTTTTTCCAAAGCAGAAAAATTAGCATTTAGTTGGGCAGAAGCAATTACCATCTTAGATGCCAACCATAATTCCATCAAACAAGAATTATCTTCTTATTTCAGCGACAGAGAGATTGTTGATTTGGCATTATGCATAGCTTTAATGAATGCACTCAACAGAATCGCTATTAGCCTGAAGTAACATCCAGCTCCTATCAAGCAGAAGAACATGTTGAATTTCCTCTTGCCTTTTAGCCTTTTTCTTACTATAAATGTAAGCTACAAGTAAGGTCCTTGCTTCCTAAAGCGTTTAGGCAGCTGGTGCTTGTTTTAAGTACCCATCCATAAGGAGAAAGTTTAATATGCAGCGTTTCTATGAAACAATTTTCATTGCACGCCAAGACATTACCGCTAATCAGGTAGAAGCATTGGCAAAGCAATACACTAACGTCATTAAAGAATTTGACGGAGAAGTTACAAAAACAGAATTTTGTGGCCTTCGTAATTTAGCCTACAAAATTAAAAAAAATCGCAAGGGGCATTACGTTCTAATGAACATCGCTGTAAAGTCTGATGGAATCAAAGAAATGGAACGTCAAATGAAAATCAACGAAGATGTACTTCGTCATTTGAGCGTACGCGTTGACGAACTTGACAATGCGCCATCTGCTTTAATGCAAAATCGCGGTTTCCGTGAAGATGTTGTTCGTGAAGAAGTTCGCCCAGATGTTGTTGCTACCGAAGTTGTCGCTGAGACAGTAACGGAAGAATCAACAACAGAACCAACAGCGTAAAGGATTCAAAATGTCAGATTATATTGAAGAAGGCGAAAATCTAAAGCCAAGCGTACGTAAGCAATTTTTCCGTCGCCGTAAAAGCTGCCCTTTCACAGGCCGAAACGCCATGAAAATTGACTACAAAGATACTCGTATCCTTGTGAAATTTGTGTCAGAGCGCGGCAAAATGATGCCAAGCAGAATAACTGCAGTTTCCATAAAGAAACAACGTTTGCTTGCTGTTGCTGTTCGTCGTGCACGTTTCTTGGCTCTAATGCCATACGTAAATGGCTAAAGACGACATACCACTTATTATTAAGGGCGGCGCATTGTGTGCTGCCCTTTCTTTTATGGCGCTATTTATTCCTATTCCAGGGATAGTATTTCATTACTTTGCTTTAATGCCCATTTTTTATGTTGGAATCTGCTTGGGAATTAGAAGCTATTTATTAGCAATCAGTATCCCTTTGCTGGGCTACCTTATTTTGCTGGGCCCAGTAGGCATAGGTGTTTTTGGCATCACTCTATTTGCCCCATCAATAACAGTTCTATACTGGCATTTTTTAAAAAACAAAACTGCATATAAATTTTCATCAACTGATATTTTGCACCAATTATCAAGCAGGTTTTTAGCCTTAACTGCTGTTGGGTTCAGTTATTTAAAATTAACCAACAGTGATATGCTTGACCAGCAAGCCAAACAAATTAAAGAAATCTTCAAACTCATGAAAATACCTATGTCTCCTGATTCATTCATAGAGATTCTCCCAGGAATGCTTGCTTTTTTTACGCTTCTAATCATCTGGATGAATTTTCAAATGGCTTACTCGTTGGCATTAAAATCAAATAAATCTATTCGCAAACCAACCATTAAACAAAATATATTTTTGCCACCTGTGTGGGATATTGCCCTGGTTACATCCCTATGGCTAATCATTGCGAATCATCTATTTATTGATTCACCACTACTTGGTGTTTTTAGCCATGCAGCCGTGTGCATTTGCGCCTTTCCTTTGTTTATTGACGGCCTTGAAATTGCTCAACTTATGGCAAGATCACATCAACTTCCACGCTACGCAACAGTAATTTTCATAGTGCTAACATTTTTACTTGTCTGGCCAATGATTTTTGTAGTAGTGTTAGGGCTTGTAGAGCCATTATATGGCCTTAAGAAGAAGTATTACTCAAAATTTAATTAGGAGCTCAAACCATGTTGAAGCGTAAAATGCAAGTAATTCTAATGGAGCGCGTCGAAAAATTAGGGCAAATGGGGCAAATTGTTGCCGTAGCTCCTGGTTATGCGCGTAACTATTTGTTACCAAATAAAAAAGCACAACGTGCTACAAAAGAAAATATGGCTCAGTTTGAAGTGAAAAAAGCTCAACTGGAAGCTACAAACCTTAAGCAACGTCAAGATGCTGAATATGTAGCGAAGTCAATGGAAGGCACGCAAATTATTATCATTCGCCAAGCGAGTGAAGTTGGTCAATTGTATGGATCAGTTCGTAGCCGTGATATTTCTGAAGGTTTAACAAAAGGTGGTTTCACTGTTGATAAATCACAAATTATTATCACAACTCCAATCAAGAATTTAGGTGTTCACACAGTTTTTGTTTCATTACACCCTGAAGTGCGCGCGCCAATTAGTCTTATTATCGCTCAATCTGAAGAAGAAGCAGCGCTAAAAGCAAAAAAAGCTGACGCAGAAGAAGCACCAGCTGCTTAAGTCTAAATGCTAAATTAAAATTAAAAACTGGTCGCTGCAAAGCGGCCTTTTTTGTTGAAGGCCTAGCAAAAATTACATTTCCCTGCAATTTTTTCATTGAAAATGCAAAGCTTAGTATTTATATTACAAACATGATAATTAGTAGATAAAAATATATGAAACTATCAATACTTAGACTCTTTTGCTTATTAAGTGCTCTGATGAATTTTGCATATTGCAGCAGCGTCCCTCAAAATGAAGAGTACGAGTACTTTCCCAGCGGTTTAGTTTTGTACAGCGAATCTGGATCTATGCGCATTAATTTTTATGATTCTGCAGATGAAGAATATTCTGCTGCCGTTGTCTATAGTTCGTCAGTAGATGGCATCCTTGCTCCGCACTTTTCTAAAGATGAACATGATGAATATAGAGAAAGATTCACTTGTTATATCCCAAACGAAAGAAACAAATTTCAGCCAACGGAAGAATATAGCCTAATGTCAGCAGGTTCTAACTTTTCTGTTACAGAACACTATCATAAAACATCATATGACAGAGGAAGCTTCCATCAATTAATACAAGATATAAACTCTGCAGAAACTGTAATAATTTCTTTTGGTGCGGGTATTTCACAAGGCTATGTTCCAACACTTGAAGAATTTTACGAAGCATTAGGTGTAAAAAAAGCCTTCTCAAAATCCAGCATTACGGACCAGAGCTTTGTAAGTTTTGCAAAAGAATTAATTACAAACCATAAACAAACAACTAAAAAGGTAAGAAAAGTTTGGGATGATGTCATGTCATGTGATCATCAATCAACTCCATCCCATGAATTGTTACTCAGAATAATTTATATTTTAAGAAATTCTGGAAAATTGGTATTGCCTTATACTGATAATATAGACGGTATTGACGATGCAGTAGGAATAGGTGCCTATGACAATAATTATGAAATGTGTCCCAGCACAAATATTAGCAAAGTAGATGATAAAATATCAAAAAGTAATGTGGTAATGCTTGTATGTGGCCAATCTTTTGACTTTCAGTCATATATTACAAGTGTTACTAAAATAAATCCTCATACAAAATTCTATTCCTTAAATACAAAAGGAGATCAAATCTGCAGACGAGACAATGAAACCACTATAGAAATGCAATGGATAGAAGGAACACTTCACGAAACTTATTCTCAAATATATTTTAGACTGATGTATCCAACTTCAGTAAATGGATTAAGTAGAACTCTTTCTGTTGATGAATTATTCAGACTACCTTCTCCATATGACTTATTTGTTGTAATTCCAGAATGGTTAAAAAGGATGTTAACTCAACAACGTGCGAAACAAGAAAATGGCTATGGGCCTTTTGCCATAGTGCCATACCGAGCTCACAATAGCCTAGGCATACAAAAATATTAATATTTGGGGTTTATTGACAAGATTATGTCTTTAAACCCCATTCTTTTTATATCGGCAACCAGTCATTAGGCAAATTTTGTAAATGCCTCCATAGGTTAGAATGCCAATACCAACCAGCCCAACAACATAGATAGCTTCATTAATAAACGAACTTGGACAATGCACGCGTTGTTGAAGCTGGTAAACAACAACCCCCATGCACGTACTTGCTAAGACTACATAGGCTAAATCTAGGAAAAAAGCTTTGCTTAAATGAATCATTGATTTTTGGGAAAGTTTCCACGCTAACAATCCTGTTTGCACCCACGCCGCCAAGCCTGTCGCTAATGCCATGCCTACATGCAAAAATGGCCCAATAAACAATAGGTTAAGCGCTAAATTAACGCCAACGGTAATCATGCCAATTTTCAAAGGGGTCTTGGTGTTTTGCTTGGCAAAAAATCCGGTCGTAAAGACCTTACTTAAAGTATAGGCAGGAAGGCCAATCACAAATGCTGCCAATGCCGGGGCTGTTGCTTGAACGTGCAATACCGAAAAATTCCCATGGCCGTAGATTAGGTCAATAATTGGATAGGATAAAAGAATCAATCCAAAAGCTGATGGAATGCTAAGCCTTAATCCTAAAGATAGCGCTTTTTCTTGCAAATCAAGGGCTTCAGCTTGCTGGCCTGTACGTAATGCTTTTGAAAGACTCGGCAACAAAACCGTACCAATCGCCACTCCAAAAATTGACAAAGGTAATTGATTAAGACGGTCAGCATAATACAAATAGGAAAGCGACCCGGTCTGTAAAGTTGAAGCGAGCATCATATCAATAAAAATATTGATCTGCATTACCCCAGCACCTATAGCCCCTGGCACCATTAGCTTTAATATTTTTAATACAGAATCATTTAACACGGGCTTTTGAAAGCGTAACCTAAACCCTTGTTTTACAGCCACAAAGTACAGCCACATAAACTGTACAATGCCAGCCAGAATGACCCCAACACATAAAGCAAAACCTGGTTCTTTAACGGTTAGTAATAACGCGCAGATCATAAAAATATTTAAAAGAACTGGAGTAGCGGCAGCTGCTGCAAAACGATCAAGAGAATTTAAAATTCCCGATAATAACGCCGCTAAAGAGATGAATAAAATATAAGGAAAAGTAATGCGCGTAAATTCGATAGCATATTGTAGTCGGTCCGGGGTACTGCAAAACCCCGGCGCTATTAAATGAATTATTGTAGGAGTAAATAGCACAACCAAAATAACAAATGCGCACAAAACCAAGGTTAGCCAACTAAAAACTTGATTAGCAATTTCATTTGCTTTTTCTTTGCCTTCACTAGCAAGAACGCCAGCAAATTCAGGTACAAAGGCCGCATTAAAAGCACCTTCTGCAAAAAAACGCCTAAAGAAATTAGGAAATTTGAAAGCTACAATAAATGCATCTGCAACAACGCTCGCCCCTAGAAAATGGCTCATTAACATTTCACGTAATAAACCAAAAATTCGGCTTACTGAGGTTAACCCTCCTACTGTTACAATAGCTTTTCCTAAATGCACTAAATTACCTAACTAAAAGTGACTCCTGTTATTCCTAGCCTAATCCAGCAATAAGTGACGCTGGGTCAATTGGTTGCTTATCAATTCCTCGAATTTGCAAATTCAGCTGAGGTTGAGGGACATTACCCGTTGATCCTATTGTTCCAATTTTAGACCCAGCAGAAACAACGGCATCTTGTTTTACAGCAATGCTATTAAGGTGCGCATAGGTTGAAATCTTACCATCTCCATGCTTAATCATAATCATATTGCCGTAGCCCTCAGCTTTTGAACCTGCATATTTAACAACACCATCAGATATAGCTTTAACAGGAACACCCTTTGGCGCAGCAATATTAATGCCCTTGTTAAAACTGCCGTCTGGTTGTTGTCCAAAGGTTTTCACAACATTACCTTGTACTGGAGAAACATAACCTCCTGAATGCGCTACAGGTTGACTCATAGGCATTTGTGACTGCGATGAATGCATAACATCAGACGTTGGCATTTCACCCGGAAGCTGTTGATCACCAACACTTAACCCATCTGGCTGCACTTGCCCAAGATCATCTAAAGGCTTCACTGTAATATCATCCGCCAGACGTTTCTCATCTTGCTTATTACGAGCTTTTAAAAGCAAACGCTGACCTGGAACAAGGACAACACCTTCACTTAACTTATTCAACTTCAAAAGTTCTTGTGGGGCCACACTAAATTTTCTCGCAACTGAAGCAACTGTGTCACCAGCTTTTACAAGGTAATAATCGCTTTTGATAGGAGCCGGTTTTGATTTTTTCATAGATGTAACAACTTCAGCAGGTTGCTCATTTGTTGCGCAGCTCGTAAGCAATAACAAAGCCACACATGCTAGTATATTCTTCATGAAAATAGTTCCTTTAGTTGTTCAAAAGTCTTGTCGTGCGTTATATCCAAAGAAAGCGGAGTGACGGAAATACATTTTTGTCTTATTGCTTCTATATCTGTACCTGGCTCAGCACTCTCTAGCATATTACCATAATGCTGACTGCCAGGTCCAATCCAGTAATATGGAATGCCTCTAGGATCTTCTCGTTTTACAATGCTGCCAAAAAACTTTCGTTTTCCTTGCCGTGTTATACGCACACCTTCTACAGATTTATGAATAACATTTGGAAAATTCACATTAATCATCACATGCTCAGGAATAGAAGATTTTAATATTTTATCCAAAACAACAGGCCCCCAATGTTCAGCCGTTGCCCACTTAACAGGGTGACCAACTTCAATAACAGAACTGAAAGCAACTGCAGGTATTCCCAAAATTGTGGCCTCTAAAGCAGCAGCAACTGTTCCAGAATAAGTTACATCTTCAGCTAAGTTTGCCCCATTGTTAACTCCTGACAAAACCAAATCAGGCATATTGTCTGACATTAGCATTTGAACAGCCGCCAAAACACAGTCTGTTGGCGTTCCAGAAACTGAATACTTTTTTTGCGATATTTCATTAATACGAAATGGCATTCTAAGCGTTAATGAATGGCTTACCGCACTTTGATCATGCTCTGGCGCTACAATCCAGACGTCATCGGAAATAGTGCGCGCTATTGTTTCTAATACTTTCAAACCAGTCGCATTAATTCCATCATCATTAGTAATAAGAATACGCAAATTATCCGCCAATCCTATCGAAATTAGTATATTTACGAAGAGCTTCAGGAATGGTGATTGATCCGTCCGCTTCTTGGTAATTTTCTAAAATTGCAATTAGTGTGCGCCCAACAGCTAAACCTGATCCGTTTAATGTATGCACATATTGTGGCTTAGGTTGATCACTGCGATAGCGTGTATTCATGCGACGTGCTTGAAAATCTCCACAATTTGAGCAGCTTGAAATTTCACGATAAGCTTGTGGCCCCGGCAGCCAAACTTCTAAATCATAAGTTTTTTTAGCACAAAACCCCATGTCTCCAGTTGAAAGTAGCATTTTTCGGTATGGCAAATTTAGTTTTTGCAAAATTGATTCTGCAGCAGAAGTCATCCGTTCATGCTCGGCTTCTGACTGTTCTGGCGTTGTAATACTAACCAATTCAACTTTGGTAAATTGATGGTTCCGAATCATGCCTCTTGTATCACGTCCTGCTGCACCTGCCTCTGCTCTGAAACAGGGTGTATATGCGGTCACACGTATAGGCAATTCTTGCGGATTTAATATATCCCCAGCCACCATGTTTGTAAGGCAAACTTCAGAGGTAGGAATCAACCAATGGTTATGGTTTGTTTGAAACATATCGTCTTTAAGGTGAAGCTGCCCTGTCCCAAACATTGCCGCATCATTCACTAATAAAGGCGGAGTAATTTCTGTGTATCCAAATTCGTTTCCATGGTTGTCCAGCATAAATTGCGCAATCGCTCGCTCTAGCTTGCTTAATGCACCTTTTAATAGCACAAATCTTGAGCCTGAAAGTTTTGTAGCCGTCTCAAAATCCATTAACCCAAGTGATTCACCTAGTTCATAATGTTGTTTCGGTGTAAATGAGAAACTCTTTGGCACCCCCCATTTAGACACTTCAACATTAGCATGCTCGTCTTTGCCTACCGGCACATCATCAGCTGGAAGATTAGGAATTTCTGCCAAAATATCGTGAAGCTTATGCTCTTCTAAGCGCGATGTTTCTTCTAAAATGCCGATATGTTGCTTTATTTTTTCGCTCTCGTGTGCAATTGAATCAGTCGGATCGCCATTACGCTTAGCATCTCCAAAGGCTTTTGCCATTGCGTTACGCTGACTTTGATACGCTTGCAGATCAGTCAAAATTTGGCGATGTTGTTTATCTAACTGCATAATCCGATCAGCCATTGCTGCCAAACCTCGGCGTTTTAACAGCTCATCAAATTGTTCAGGGTTTTCACGAATAAAACGAATATCATGCATAATAAGAATCTTTATGGTTTTTAGTTGTAGGTTGACTGCATTGTATCACAAGGATTGTAACCCCATAAAGAACTATCATTGGTATTGCCAAAGCCATCATGCTCAAAGCATCAGGTGGAGTAATCACTGCACTTATAGCACACAGCACAAAGATAACTATTCTCCAGCTGGATTTTAATTTCTGTAAGCTCAATAAACCAAAACTAACCAATGTAAAAAGTATAACTGGCAGCTCAAATCCCAAACCAAATACAAACATTAATCTTTGGCAAAAGCTTATGTAATCACTAAGCTTTGGCAAAAAATATAATGGCAAGTCTTTATGTTCAAAACCGATAAAAAAACTAAAGGCGCGTGGCAACACAACAAGTTGAGCAAATGCCACTCCTATGTAAAACAAAGCCGGAATACACACCATGACGCCGCGCAGAACCTGACGTTCAGCTTTAAAAAGTCCAGGCCTTAAGAACAGCCATGCTTGTATTAAAAAAAACGGAAACGTCAACAACAAACTGGCAAATAAGGTTACATTAATCTCACTAAAAAATGCCTCGGGAAGGCTTGTGTACACTAACGATCTGCCTTGTTTTAAAATTGGTGATAAAGGCTGTATAAAAATATTTTGTAATTTTATTGAAAATTCATAACAGGCAATAAAAAATACAACAAAGCACAACGCAACTTTGACCAAGCGATTGCGTAGCTCTGTCAAATGAACATAAATTGTTTTTGGTTGGTCAACTGACATTTAAATGTTTGCCTAATGCTTGTAATGCTTCATCAAGAGTGCTTGCTTCATTAGCACTATCTAATAGTATTTTTTTCTTTAAAATCTTTTTGATTTGACCCTGAGTAGTTTTAATCGTTGCTATGTAAGGGGCTCCAAAAAACTGGTTAACGCGTTGCAATAAAGCAGGTTCAACGTAGCGTGCTGTAGCCATTCCAGAAGATGAAGTGACTAACTTTAATACCCTACCAGAAGGTTGACTGTAAATTTCAACGGGCGAAAATCCCCTAGAAAATTCAGCGCCAACAACGGTTTCCCAATCATGAAAAAGCATGGCTTCCTTGTACGCTTTTTGAACGCGTAAAGGTTTTAATGTTCGCGATACCAAGTATTGCAACGAAGCCATGATTAAAGAGATAAGGATAAACTGCTAGATAATAGCACAAGCTAGCTAAAAGAAGAAAGTGAATCACTTAGAACAAATTTTCTTCACTTGATCAGCTAGGCCTTGCCAGAACTTTATAAAATCAGCTTCTGAAATATCTTTTGGTGCATAATCAAACGCTCCTTGATATTCAATACCGACAAATAAAATATTAGGATGACTTGTAGCCAAAACATTTTTAGCGTCTTCTATATTTGTTTTTTTGTTATCAACCATTACGATAACTTTTGGTTCGTACACATTCGGTGCCTTACAATGATGTACTTCAACATGCCTATCTTTGCTAAACAGAATATGAGACTTATGGTCACAAATTTTGGGTGAACATTCACCAAGAAATGCCTCTAAAACTTTACCTTTCCCTATACCATTATTTTCGCCATTTACACAAAGAATCCCATGATAAAACATAGGATAGCCATCAGCATATTTTTCAAAAGCAATCCTCGACCAGTGACAACCATTATGCTCCCGCACCATCTGTTGAAAAGAAAAATCAAAACCCATGTTATGCAACGCATCACGACGTTTAAAAATAGTTTTGTTTTTATGATCATTTCTATGCCCAGTTAAAGAAGCTGTAAATGCAATAACTTGCACTCCTTTGCCTTGCATAGCTTTTACAATTTTGGGAGAATCTTTTTCTATCAATCGTTGGGGTAATTTTGTTGTAAGTGTTAAAGCAATATCAAGCTGAGCAGGTGTAAGAGGCTCAAAAATATTCTTTATAATGCTCTTGAATTTTTTAATAGCTGGATAATACGTCGCAGGATGATCGGGTTGAGTCAGTGTCATATCGACATCAAAAACAACTAGCACATCTTCTGGTTTTTGTGTTTTTAAGATCTCATCAACTTTAGCTTGCACTTCATGAATTGAACGAACTGATATGATAGGCTTCTCCTCTTTGCAAGCTGTTAATAAAACCAGCAAAAATACGATTTTGAAAATTTTTCTATTTTGAAGAAATGTCATTTTTGCAATTCTCTTAACTTTTGTATAATTTTCCAATTGATTCGATAATGGGCGATTATTTTATAATCATAAAGAATATCTTCTTCTTTAACCCCGGAAGAAATATTATGAATCACAAGAGGATTTTTTGAGCTAAAATTCACTAATGTTTGCAGAAGAGAGAAATTAGAATCACTAAGTATACCGATATGCAAAACTCCCCCACCCAAATCCCAAACGACTATATCACCTGGGATATATGCTTTATCTTGTACCTGCATCCCGTGAGTTTTAAAAAAATACATCAGGTTAGGGACACGCCGATGATCAATATTTGTATCTGTTTTTGAACTGTTCCAAGAGTTAGGGTATTTCGTCAAATTTATTTTTTTGTCAACATGAACAAGTTTTTGTAGATCGAGACAAAAGGCATTACGAAAGGCACGCACAATAACGTCTGTACATACACCTTCTCTAATACCTACATCTCCATTAGGATACATTATTTTTTGATAAGCAGGGTTATATGAAATTGTTTTACCTATTTGATCCCTTGCAGCACTAACAAGAACTCTTTCAACTTTCTCATGAGAAGCTGAAAGACTGGAAAAAGACAAGTAGAACGATAATAAAAAATTAAAAAATATCACTTATCAGCACTAATAAATCATGATTACATAAGTAATATGCCACACAAGCACGATATAGACAAAGAAAATATGTGGTCTTAAGTTTGGAGGGGAGGTTTTCGAGAATAGTCCGAGAGATGCATTTAGTT
>Ga0207938_1000128_pt1 | contig 12803 bp, 25 predicted proteins | sample LakMenEpi15Mar12_FD_150671 | JGI IMG/M metagenome (GOLD analysis project Ga0207938, IMG submission 150671) | Freshwater microbial communities from Lake Mendota, WI - 05MAR2012 deep hole epilimnion (SPAdes) | ecosystem: Environmental > Aquatic > Freshwater > Lake > Epilimnion/Euphotic zone ...
AGCACTTCTCAATGTTTTAGTCACTTGAGACATATCGTCAATTGACATAGAACCACCAAAAATTGACCCTTTACCTAATAAAGAAGCATCTAAATTATCCGCTAAACCTTCATTATTTGAAACTAAACGTTGTATTTCATCATAACTAATTTCCAACCATCCTTTAGGTGGATTTGGTGATGATAAAGTTTCGTCTAATTTAGCGTCTTCAGATTTAGCGTAACTTTCGGCTGTTTTGGTTGTTGATGGACTTTGTTCATTAACAATTACTTTATTTTCAGTTAATGTTTTTTTACTATCGTATTTCATCATAAGAAGGACTCTATTTAGAGCTTCATTTCCCTCGTTTAAATCGTATTTTTCCATATTATTTTTCATTTTATAATTATAAATATCTTTATCCTATAATAAAGTATTACCTTTACCTCTGACTGGTTTAACACTATCAGACCATTTAGTATTTCCTATTTGATTTGCGGGTCCTCTAACCACACCAGTTTCCCATTTAGTTATTGTAGGGTAATCTGGTTTTTCGCCACCAGTATCACTTGTAGTTGTAGTGTCTTCTTGTTCACCCAATTCATCAGTAGTTGCTTTGGGTGTAAATTCTTTCATTAAAGAGATTATGTAGTCAATATCTGTTCCCATAATAATAATTATTTTGATATATGAAAATAATTCATATCTTTGTAAATATAAATAGTGTAAAAATGAAAAGAATAATAATAATTTTGAGTTTATTTCTATCTTCTTGTGAAATATATCAACAACCCTCATCACTTAGTTTAAGTGGTGAATATATTATAGATAGGATAACGAAGACCAATACGGAAAACGCTCAACAGACCAGTCTTGTTTATTACCCGGGTGATGTTTATACAAATACGGATGATTCATTCCCATTAGACCAAATAAAGGTTGGTTTCACTAGATGGAGTTTTGATTATATGTTTGTATATTTCAATCCTACAATGATTAATGGTGGTCGTGTTGTATGGGAAAAACAATATCCGTATTTCATCATTAATCATTATTCTGTTTATGATTTGGGTTATGTTAAAATTGAGATGAATGGTGGTGTTAGAATCTTTAAAGTGATTGAGGATGGTCATGAGAGTTTGGTGTTAAGAAACACTGGATTATGGCCTTATGGTAATATTGGTTCAAATCAATTAATAACAATCCATCTAACTAGAGTTGGTCCATAAAAAAACCCTTCTGTTAAAGAGGGGTTTTTTATATTAAAATAATTCTGATTTTGGTAATTTGGTTGGGTATATTAGGTAATATTCGTTGAGGAAGGATATTACTTCATCTTCATCAACAACTTCATAATATTCCTCAAATTCATCATCCTCATCATCATATCTATCGTTGTAAAAATCTGTATTATTTGGTATTAAATTATAACCAAATGTTGTTGATTCTGATAAATCAATTTGGTCGGTTCTTATTTCATCTTCGTTATCTGAATCAAATCTAAAAGTAACTTCTAAAGTTTGATTTTCTTCGTTGATAAAATAGGAGACTAATTCATTAATTTCGGTGCTCATAAAATTCTAATTATATTTTGTAAATCTTTTGAACATACTTAATGATTCGTTTACACTTTCTTTTAATGAGTCAATGATATCCTCGTCAACCTCATCTTGGAAGTCTTCAATATCCATTTCGTCAAAAACTGAAGGGTCTAATTCTATAATTTCAAGGTCATTATCTTCAGAATTTTCAATAGTTCCGTGAGTTAAATCATCTTTACCATCACCAATATAATCTAAAACTTCATCTAATTCGTTATACTCACCCTCAAATGTAGGTTCAGGTAAAAGTTCCGCACCAACTTGAGCATTATTCTCATCAAATAATCCGGTAGTTTTTCCATCATATCTCATTTCATTAATGTTCATATGTTTATATTCAGATACTTCACCTTTATTATTAATGGTTATACCATTTTTATCGTTAGCGAAATCTTGAGTATATAATGGTTGCTCTTTAGGTTGAGCGTAATTTGTTACATATCCGTCATAAATCTCTTTATGTTGGTCAAGGATGTTTTCTCTTTCCTCATTTGTCATGTTAAAAAAATATGCGTTCATAATATTTGTTTTGTTATAAATATATGCGTTATTGTTATTATTCCCCCTTGATTGGTTTTCTTCCGTTATTAACTCTATTTTCATTGGTATCCCACTTATCAACATCTGATAATAAGTTTAAGGAACCACCATCATCCCATTTTACACCATAATCTGTTGTTCCGAATACATGAGATATTCTTGTTACCGTACCCCAAGTTCCAGGGGTAACATTCTCTTCGTTTTCCATATCCAGCAAAACAACTCTGTCGCCTATTTTTAGTTTTGGATTTATCATTTTTTTTTCTTTTTATTTATAAATATCATAAATTGTTAATATTTATAAATATGAAAGTTAATTTATTAATCACGGAACACCAAAAAAAGGTGATTTTACTAGAATCTATTAATAGAGATTTTGGTGATACAATCAAAAAAAACTACGAATTTGTTAAAACCATTCTAAATAAATCGGCAGACCAAATTGGGTTTGACTTGAAATTTACTATAACTTGGGGTGCGAGTATTGGTGGTATGGTTGGTCCTCTTAACGATTTCTTAAATCATATTGACCCATCGTTATCTGATGTTGAAATTAGTTTGTTATTAACTGGTATTATCGCAACATATTATCTTGATAATAAGACTGCTTTAAATAAAATTGTTAGTAAAATAAAAGAAAATGGTCTTTATGATACTTTCAAATCTTTAATTAAAAAGGGGGATGAATTAAAAGATACTTTCTTAAAGTTTATGGATAGTTTAAATCTAACTTTACATAAAGTCTCTAATATGATGAGTTATACCTTCATCATTCCATTAATTCCTATGTTATATCAAATGGCTCAAAGTGGTAATTACGATAATAACGATATTAAACAAGTCGCTTTAAGATTGGCTTCGTTTGGTTTATTAACGGTATCAAGTGTAATGGTTAGAGAATTAATATCTAAATTACTCCGAAGGTTCAAAGGGTAATGTTTATATATAGATAATTGATATTGTTAAATCATCAGTTCCTTTAATAAGTCTATGATAAACACCTTCAGGGATTATTACTCTTTTTAGGTCTCTAGGTAATTCATTATCAAATTGGATTTTCCAATTGGTTTCATGAGTAGTTTCAACTAATCTATCTTCCCGGTCTCTATGCCATTGCAACTCACCTTCTTCAACATTAGCTGAAAAGGTTCTTATTTTCTTATTTCCATCATTTACTTCAGTAAATGGTAAGTTTTTTTTATTATTTTCCATATCTTAATTATTTGTTATACCATCCCAACCCCAAAATTCACGACTGGCCTGAATGGTTCTTTTTACATCTAAACCATATTGTTCTTGAAACCATTCCGTCATAATTTCATTTATTTGGTCTTCATCAAAACCAAATATGTCTTCTAAAAATGAATAAATTTCATTAACACCGGCTTTCTTGAAGTGTGCAATATACTGAATATAAATTTTTCGGTTTTTATCAGTATAAAAAACAACATTAGGGTTTCTTTTATCCTCAACAGGTGTCAAATCACCAAAGTGTTTAGTTAGCTCTTTTTTCGCAACACTTAATACCCTATTTTCTGTAATTATAATTTTCATATCTTATTTATTTTACCAAAACCCTGGATAAGTTTTACCACCCCACAGATTAGCGAACCTATTTGCTCTACAAGCCCAGTATCCGGCTTTAGTTTTATCTTTTTTATCTTTACAATTATGACGAGCAGCAAATGCTTTTCTTGCTTTAGGGTTTGATACTTTAGCGGTTAATCCCCCCTTTGCATCACCAAAACTTACTTTTTTAATATTTCCGGTTGATGGGTTTTTAACATATACCTGATATTTTTTAGGTCCAGAACTTCTAGTAGGTTTGTTTAGTTCCACATTTTTACCTTTATATTCGGCTTCAGATAATACTTCTTCATTAACAAGGTATTCATCAATTAGTTTAACAATTTCAGGTGTTACATTTGGTATATCGGTAATTTCATAATGATAATCACCCATATGATTATCTTCCATATCATAAATTCCATAACCAGGTGAATAATAAACAGCATTAGTTGCGAAATTATCAATATCTTTAGTTAGTGATATTAAATATTCTTCCGCTTGTTGTTCGTTCTCAAATTCATATCCTAAAATATCTTGAATATCATCAAAAGTATAACCTTCACCCCATCTTTGACCCATTAATATTTCACTAGCGGTTGGATTTCCTGTTATTCCGGTTTTTACTTCTTTAGGGTTTCTTTGAAGGATAATTGTGTGTAATCCTTTATGATAATCTTCCCATTCTGAAACATCTGAATTAATACACCACTGACAGGAGTTTGCATATTTTCTTAAAGCTCTATGAGTTAATGGAACAATAACAAGGATATTATCGTCTCTATATAATTCAACTCTTTCGTCCCTTGGAACTCTAACTTCATTAATCATTCTAAACCTCAATAATGGTTTTCCGTTGATTGTAATATCCCCCTTTTCATTTTTATCAATTGTTTTTACAACAACTTTTTTATTCTTAAATTTTCCACCCATTAAAGTATCGCCAACTTTAATATCCAATTTTATTGTTTCCGAAATTAATTCTTCCTCAATTGGGGCATCCAGCCATACGGTCTGACCATTGGATAGTTTTACTTTTTTACCCAAATCACTTTCAACCAAAAATATATCATCCTCGGTCAATCTAATTTTATCATCGTTAAATAATTCTCTAACTTCATTAAACAATTGGAAATATTTTTCAGAGTTTGGTCTGAATACATTCTCGTTTAATGGTAGGTTATTATCAATATGATATTGTAATTCTTTTGATATTTTAATATTTTCAACTAATTTCATAAAAATTGTTTCTTTTATAATATAAATATGATTATCTTTGTAAAAAAAGACGATATGAAAAAATTAATCATCTTAACTACTTTATTACTTTCTTCTTGTTATATTCAAGAAATTCCCACCGATAATAATAATGTTAATGGTAATGGGAATAACCCAATTGTTAATCCACCCCCAGGTGGTGGAGGGACTACTTCAGCACCCACATTAATAGGTCAAAAATGGGTTATCAAAGAATATAAAATAGGAACGGAAACAACAACAAGGACTTGTAGTGATACCTTACATTTTATTACAAAAAATAACTATATGTATTCCACAAATCAATCCAAAACACAAAATACCTATTCTTTTTATGTTACAGGTTCAGGTTATAATCTAACATTAAACGGAACTGTTTGGGGGAATTTGAGTGGAACTATTTACGATTCAAATCTAAATGGTGATATTAGGGGACTACCTTTTATTGATATAACAATTGGTTCAGCAAATAACACAAAATATTATCTTTGGATAACAAAAATTTAATTATGAAAACACTATATCTATTGAGAGGGCTGCCATCAGCAGGTAAAAGTTCATTGGCGAAAACAATGGGGGTGGTTAATTTTGAGGCTGATATGTTTTTTATGGAGGGGAATGAATATAAATTTGACCCAACCAAATTAAAACAAGCTCATCAATGGTGTCAAAACCAAGTTGAAATAACAATGAAATTATCTGATAATGTAATTGGGGATAAACGAATTGCGGTATCCAATACATTCACCCAAGAATGGGAAATGAAACCATATTATGAATTGGCCGAAAAATATGATTTTACAATTTTCTCAATTATTGTTGAGAAAAGACATCAGGGAACTAACCAACATAATGTTCCGGAGGAAAAAATTGAACAAATGAAAAAAAGATTTGAAATAAAATTATAATATTATGAAAGAAGCATTTAAAGTTATCACATCATTATTGAAATTTATAATAATGATAAAAATTATTTATCTATTCACCATGAATGGGTTATACCCAGATGAATTTCCATTATCCAATTTAACCTGGTGGATATATTTTTTAGTATTTGATGTTTGGGTTACATTAACATTAACTTCAACAAAATATGAAGATGATGAACAATTACCAAATAAGTGATATTTATAAAAAAAGTATTATATGAAAAGAGTTATTATAGACGAAAAATTACTTCGTCAATCTATTAGAAAACATATCCTGGAACAAGCACAACCAGAAGTTAAAGAAGAAAAGAAAAATCATTGTTTAACATCTAATGTTATGCCACTAGAAGAAATTACTGGTAAAGCTGATGATTTTCACCACTATACTCCAGGTGTTAAGAAAAGAAGAAATGGTGTTAACTCAATGGTTGATACTTTAGGTATCTTAAACGGATTGAGATTATTTAAGGATGTTAACGATGGTGGAGCTCATTTAGCTTACGAAATGCTTAATAACTTGAATAAGTATAGAGGTAAAAATTACTTTGATGAAACATCAAATGAGTGTCATAAAGCTATGGATAAAGTAATTGAACTTTATAAAGAAAATGAACACGGAACTGAACTTGTAAAAGATATTGAAAAAGTATTGGCTTTACAAACAAAAGAAGATGAGTATACTCCATCTCCAAGAGCTAAAGAATATCTAAAAAGATGTTTGGTATTACTTAAAGAAAAATAATATTTTATAATTCACCTCCAACTCTGGGGGATTTTAGGACCGTTATCAGTGATGGTAACAAATTAAAAGGAGAAGTGTCGCTACCTCTCCTTTTTTCATTTCCATATATTTATAATTATAAAAAAGTAAATATGAAAAAGGATAATTTTTTCTTTGGATGGGAAAATATTAAATGGTTCATCCGGGAGATAGGTAAAATGTATAACGGAAACAAATCTCACTTCTCAAAGAAAAGAGTGGAATCAGGTGTTGCATTTCTTATAGGTCAAATCGGAATGTTATTTTTCCTATACCAAAAACACGAAGTATTAACAATGTCAGATTTTCTTATGTGGGCAACCCTTGAATTTGCAATATCCGGTTACATAGTCAATCAAATACAAAAAGAAAAGAAAGATACAACATCTGAAGAATAAAAAAATCCCCTCTTTACCGGAGGGGTTTTTTGTTTTATATTAAATTTAGTTGTATCTTTATAAAAAATAAATAAACTATGTTTGATATAAATCAAGTAAACAAAACGAATGCTTTTGACACTATTAAAAATGTTAAAACTCAAGTAGATTACTATATTGAGAATAACGCGCACCCTGATATTGTTAAAATTGTAAGATTGGGTAATAAATCATTTGGGGAAAAAGCTCAAAGGATTATTAAAGAATGTTTATCCCTGGATAAACCAACTGAAAGTGGTCATGATATCCTACAAGAATCAACTGGGATTAAATTTGAGGTTAAATCTGCAAGATTTTGGGTTACCAGTGGTGATTGGAAATGGCAACATATTATGGAAGACCATCTTTATGATTATTTATTGATGGTGGGTGTCAATTTTAATTCAATAGATGTTTATGTTATTGGGAAAGAGAAATTTATGGAATTAAAATCTATAGGTTTAGTAACACAACAAGGTGGTGCTGGAGGTCAAGGGTTATGGTGTGACTATAGTAAAATTAAAGATTACTTAACACCTATTAATGGAATTGAAGAACTAAATAATTTCATAGCGTTAAACTCTTAACGCTATGAAATAAAATTAATATATTGTTTTATATTGTTCTAAAGCCCCTTCCGCTAACTTAATATATTCATCGTTAATATCAAATCCGATGAAATCAACCCCCATTCTTTTACACACAACACCTTCAGTTCCTGAACCTCCAAAAGGTATAACTACAACACCATCTTTCTCCGGTAATGATGCTTTTATTAACTTTTCAGTTAATTTAGAAGGTTTTTGCGTTGGGTGTTTAATACATTCATCAACGGGAAATTTCTTAATCTCTTTTGAAGGGTAAACAACTCCTTTGTATAAGAAATATCTTTCTCTACCAGCACCTCCGGCTAATGTTGAAATTTCTGTAAATACATCTCTAGGTAACGCACCATTTTCATGAGCGGTGTATACCGTATCTGATGAATTACCAAATCTTGCAGTTCCGGTATTGGTTCTTTTTTTACCTGATGAATTTTTTAGGAATGTTTCGGTATACGGAACTCTAACAGCATCTCTGTTAAACACTGGTTTATCTTTCCAAATATATAAAATACTCTCGTGACTTCTCTGCCACCCCTTATAAGATGGTGTTGTTTTATTGGTGTAGTGCCATATTAACCATCTTTTGGGTAAATCAATCCTTACTGAAATATGTGCTAAAATTTCACTGAACCCGTAAATGTAAATAACACCTGTTGGTTTTATAATTCGTTTACATTCGTCAATCCATAAATCACACCATTCCAAATAAGAAGTTAATTCCATATTATCTTTACAGATACCAAAATCTTTACCAATATTATATGGGGGGTCACTAAGAACTATATCAACACTATTATCAGGTATTTTTTTCATACCATCAATAATGTCAATTAAATGAAACTTATTATAATCGTCTTTATTCCACATATTTTTTTTATATAAAAATAGGTTAAAAATCACTATATGTCAATAAAAATCCCCTCTTTACCGGAGGGGTTTTTATTTATCGTTTTTGTGGTAAATGAAATTCTTGTTGTATAACTTCTTTGGCTTGTTGACGTAATTCTTTCGCCTGTTGTTCTAACTCACGAGACTGTCTAATTAAATCATTTGCCTGTTCCGCTTGTTCATCAGATAGATAAAAAACTTCGGTTCTACTACCCCCGTGACGAGTGACACCTCTTTCCAATGGTTTTTTTTCTCTTTTTGTAAAAACACCATCACTATAAGTATATATATTTTTACCTTCACTTTTATGTGTTAATACATCCGCAGACCAAGTTCCGGAATCCTCTAAATCTGATTTTTTAACAATATTAAAATGTTTGTATTGTTCTTCGGTGATAATTATTTTCATTTGTGATTTTATTAATAAATATTGAAGATAATAAATTTATTTACCTAACGCATCTTTTTCTGAAATGATTAAGGGGTTTTGTTGTTTAAAATTATTAACAACTCGTTTGACCTCCTTATTCGTATCCCATACAATACTATGTTCTGATTCCGGGTTATATTCACCCTCAACCATATAAACCACAATTGTGTTGGGTTCTAATGTCAAAAATCCGTGAGCCTTATTATTTGGTATTAACACCGCATCGGAATCGTAAAGTGCAATATAATCCGTTTCACCAGTTTCCAAATCAACCATAAAATCAACAATGGACCCCTGAACCACTTTAATGTATTTTGTTTGTGGGGGATTTGTTTGATAATGGAGGCCTCTAAAGGTAAATTTTTCATCATTGATACTAACAGAACATTGTTCCCACTTTTGGTCTAAAACCGTCGTTGAAATGGGTGTGTATGACCCTCTTTCATCCTTGAATGTTCTATGATTGATTCTTTCCATATTATTTTAAGTATTTGATTAATTTCTCTTTAACACCTGATTGTTTGATTCCCTCATCCATCCTGGGTGTATGAACAAAATTGGATAAACCCCACTTTTGGATATGACCATAGGTATCTTTCTCACCCAATTGCAAATCATCAACACAAACCCAATGAGTAACTTCCGGATGGTCGGTTAGGTATTGTTTAACTTCAATACATCTCTGTAGTTCGTAAGCTGTTCTTCTATTCCATTCAAGTTCATCCGGATTATCGCAATTAAAGTATCTTTTGGTTACACCGATTGGGGCTCTTAAGATACCTTTGGATAGGTAATATTCTCCGAGTTCTTCTAAATTTGCGTGTAATCTCCAATCAGAGGAAACAACGATTTCAGCTCCGGTTTCTTCCAATACCTGGTTTAATACCTTAACCGCTTTTTTATCAAAATCATCAAATCTTACCTCAACTGGTGCTAACTCAAGCATATCTTGGTCAGGATTGAGTTTTCTATACTCATTCCATTTTTTAGTTCTACCACCCCAATTATTACTTAAGCATAGAACTCCGTCGTTGTCCAAGAATAAGATTTTATTTGTTTTCATTTTTTTTTATTATATGTAAGTATTAACTTTATAAGCCTCGTGATTATATAAGTTAGGTGAATAGTGGGGGTATTTTGGGTCTACTAGATAATTGATAATATTACCTGTATTTACATTTCTACTATTCCACTCGTATTGGCTAGATTCGTTAAGTTTTGGTAAAGTTATTACTTCACACTTCATTCCCATCCCATAATCATATTCATAATGAATATCACCTATTTTAATTTCCTCAATAATTAAACCACCTTTTGTATGTGTTATCATAAGTTATTATTTATTAAATAATTCATTTAGTTTTTCAATTTGATTTCTAACCTTCCCACATCTAAAATGGTCTTTATTTTCAACCCATAGTCTTCCGTTATTTGAAGCATTTATTTTTCTAACACATTTTTTATGTTCACCACATTCACATAAAGTATCATTGTATAATAAAAATGGGGGTTTTAGACTTAATTTAAATTTCATCTTATTTCTTTTTAAATTGTTCAAACCAATTAGCAACACTATGAGGTGTTCTTGAAGATGAATTTATATCTCGTGAAGAAAATTCCATAAGTAAATTAAATACTTCTTCCTCACTATAACTTCTTTCTTGTTTATCTATTTGCCATTTAGCACCTGCAATAAAATGTTCTTTATACATTAATTTAGATGCGTATTTAGCAACATTTATATTTACGTGTCTTTCAGCAGCTTCTTCAAGTGTTTCTTGTTTAGGTTCTTCTTCATATTCCTCATAACAACTTGTACATTCAGAATTGTAACAAGCATAAACACTTTCGTCTTCTGTTAAAGACATTAAATAACCACAATTATTACATTCAACTTCATCGTCCATAGAATGTAATTCTTCTTTTGGAATAATTGTGCATAACCCTTCTATTGGACATCTCAATACTTCAACTTCCTCACAACTTGGATTCTGAACAAACCATTCTAAAAAAGTATCGTCAATAACTTGTATACCATCAACAATTAAACTTTGGTCTGTTGTTATGATGATTTTCGCAACACCTAATCTTATTTCTAAATTTAATTCTGTTGGGTCTTCAATACATTTATGAACCGAATTTGTTCTTGGTAAGTAATACCAATCCCCCACTTTAATTTCTTGTGCGGAAGTAATATAAATGTTTTGAGGAGTAAATCCCCACCCATTAACAAAAAAAGTATTTTTATCACTTATTTCTAATTTACCATTGGAATCTTTAGTTGCTAACCTACTTTTTTGCGTTGTTGGTAATATATGTATATTTTTCATAATTTCTATTGCTTTAATTCTACTCAACAAATATACAAAAAAAACATTTGATTATCCAAAAAGATTTTAATATTTTTACATTATGAAAAAAGATAATAAAAACATTGGTGATACCAAATGGGAAAAAATCTACGATGATGTTGATGAAACAATCATTTGGAGATACGACTTATCCAAAAATAAGACCGGTCCTTACGAGGTTGAAATAAAATCAAAGAACCCACGCTCTACACCCAAACCTGTAACAAGTAGAAAACTAACCAAAAAAATAGTATAACATAATATTTATAGTTAAACTAAATATTATGTTAAAATTAGGTTCTTCAGGTGATGAAGTAAAACAATTACAGACAAAATTGGGATTAACTCCCGATGGTGATTTCGGACCAGCAACCGAAAAGGCGGTTAAAACTTGGCAAGAAAAAAATGAATTAACTGCCGATGGTATTGTTGGTGATACAACTTGGTCAAAACTAGGATTAGGAACAACTGTTCCAAATACATTAAACACTTCTAAATTAAAGGGGGTAATACCAGATACAATTTTATCTCAAATTCCTGAGGTTATTGAAAAATTTGATATTGACACACCTTTAAGATTAGCACACTTTTTAGCTCAATGTAGTCACGAAAGTGCTAACTTCTCAATCCTACAAGAAAACTTAAACTATTCAGGTGATAGACTAAAGGTTATTTTTCCAAAATATTTCCCTGGTAACTTATCTGAAAGTTATTCTCGTAACCCTGAAAAAATTGCGTCAAAAGTTTATGGTAGTAGAATGGGTAATGGTAATGAAGCTACAAAGGATGGTTATAAGTTTCGGGGGAGGGGTGCTTGCCAATTGACAGGTAAGGACAACTATAAAGCCTTCGGTAAAGCAATAGGTGTTGATTTGTTAGCAAACCCGGATTTAGTAGCTACAAAATACTCATTAGTTTCCGCAGCTTGGTTCTTCAAGACAAATTGTGTTAAGAAATGTGATGCTGGCGCAACTAAAGCAGCAATTGAAAGTGTTTCTAAATGTGTAAATGGGGGGTTAATTGGGATTGAGCACCGCATAGAGGAATTTAATAAGTTTTATAAGTTATTATCTTAATCATTCACAATAACAAAATTATGGTTATGTTAATCATATGAACGATAACCAAAAAGCCCAAAAGTACAACCAGTTAACATATAATTTTGATACACTGGACAATGAAATTGCCTCAATAAAAGGTGAAAGTATTGATTTAAACACACAACAATTAACCAGAATCAAACAACTCCAAGAACAACAACAAAGAGTTATGGCGGAATTGCAAAGGTTAATGTAACAAAAAACCCCCTCTGTAAAGAAGGGGTTTTCTTTTATAAAAAGGTTACCTCATTGGTTTCCTGATTCCAATCAATAGTGATTGGTTTATTTGTGTATTGATACGCTTCGTTTAATACAGACGCATTGATGAAGTGAGTATCACCATCAAAGTAATAACCATAACCTGAATGGATATGACCACAA
>Ga0207938_1000129_pt1 | contig 12722 bp, 13 predicted proteins | sample LakMenEpi15Mar12_FD_150671 | JGI IMG/M metagenome (GOLD analysis project Ga0207938, IMG submission 150671) | Freshwater microbial communities from Lake Mendota, WI - 05MAR2012 deep hole epilimnion (SPAdes) | ecosystem: Environmental > Aquatic > Freshwater > Lake > Epilimnion/Euphotic zone ...
CAATAGCTTAATGGGCAAAGACACAGCCCCTGATCAAGCAATCACTGCCAGCATTGATGACGCGTTGCGCCTTGGCTGCAGCGCTATTGGCTTTACCATTTACCCAGGTTCCGACGCTAGCCTCGATCAGTTTGAAGAACTACGTGACTTAAGTGCCGAAGCGAAAGCCGCAGGACTTGCCGTTGTTGTGTGGTCGTACCCCCGTGGGAATTTTTCCAAAGAAGGCGAACGCGCAGTTGATATAATTTCCTATGGCGCACACATGGCAGCGCTGTTGGGTGCACACATTATAAAGGTGAAATTGCCAACAGAGCATTTGGAACACCCAGAAAACAAAAAAGCATTTGAAGCGAATAAAATTCCAATTAAAACCTTGGAAGACCGTATTCGTGTTGTGGTCAAGGGTTGCTTTAATGGCAAAAGAATTGTGATCTTTTCTGGCCTTGAAATGAAAAACGCTAATGCCGTGGTCGACGATGCCAAAGCAATTGCAGCCGGTGGCGCGTTTGGGTCAATCATTGGACGCAACTGTTTCCAACGCCCTTATGAAGAAGCACTAACAATGCTGAAAGATGTTGCAGCTGTTTATCAAAAGGCTTAGCAACAACTCTTTCTTTTAATGAGACTCCACTAAACTAAAAGTGTGGGGGAGCAATCCCCCCTAACACATACCTTCTAGCTCATCAATAAATCCTGAAATCATTTGCAAACCGCCCTGCCAAAATGCTTCCTGCTTCAAATCAAAACCAAAGGGTTGCAACAGGTCGTTATAGCCTTTGCTGCCACCCGCTTTTAACAAATCCAGGTACTTCGCTTCAAAGCCATTTGGTTGTTGTTGATAAAATGCATACAACGAATTGACCAAGCAATCCCCAAATGCATAGGCATAAACATAAAACGGACTATGAATGAAGTGGCTAATGTACGCCCAATAGCTGTTGGTAATTGGGTCAATGTTAACGGCACTTCCCAGCGCTTCTTCTTGGGTTCGCTTCCAAATGCTGGCCAAATCATCGGGCGCTAATTCGCCTTGGCGGCGCGCTTGGTGAACCAACTGTTCAAAATGATAAAATGCAATTTGGCGCACAACCGTGTTTAGCATGTCATCAATTTTACCAGCTAGCAGCGCTTTGCGCTGGTTTGGTGTTTCACATGTGCTCAGTAAATGTTGAAAGGTTAGCATTTCCCCAAAAACAGATGCTGTCTCAGCAACGGTCAGCGGCGTATCTGCCAATAAATAGCCCTGTTCACGCGCCAACATTTGGTGAACTCCGTGGCCCAGTTCATGGGCCAAAGTCATAACATCACGACGACGTCCTTGGTAATTAAGCAAAATATACGGGTGCGCACTTGGCACCGCCGGGTGGGAAAATGCCCCAGATGTTTTACCAGTTCTGGTTGGTACATCAATCCAATTCTTATCAAAAAACTCTTGGGCAATACCTGAAATAGTCGGGGAAAAACCCGAATAAGCATCTAACACCATTTTACGGGCTAATGGCCATGAAATATCAGTATCGTCATCAATAGGCAACGGCGCGTTACGGTCCCAATATTCCAGGCGTTGTAGCCCTAGCATTTTTGCCTTAAGGCCATAATAACGGTGTGAAAGTTGCCCGTAATTTTTACGCACACAAGACGCCAACGTTTCTACGACCTCAGGCTCAATCTGGTTATCAAGGTGACGACTGCTATCTGATTTTGCAAAATGACGCCATTTATCGTCAATTTCCTTATCCTTAGTTAGCACGTTAGTGATAGTGGCAAACAATGGCATTTGCAGTTGTAGCCCTGCATTCAAAGCATGGGCAGCAAGCTTTCTAACGTCGGCATCTTTATCGCTCATTTTATGGACGACTGCCTCTAGGGGTAGCATTTCCCCTTCAAAGTTCAATTGCATCGAAGCTAAGGTCTCATCATACAAACGAACCCACGCATTACGTCCCGTCACCGATTTTTCCACCGCATAACGTTCTAGTTCTTCACTTAGCTGGTGCGGTTGGTACTGACGCACAATTTTAAGCCAGTGGTCATAATGAGCAAGTTTTGGCTCCGCTTTAATTGAACTTTCAACAGAATCTGCACTAAGTTTTGCCAGGGCTAATGAGAAGAAAACAATTTTTGCCGAAAGTAGCGATACTTTTTCCTGAGCCATTTGATATAAAGCACGATAATCAGGGTCATTTAAATCCCCGTAATATTGCAGCACCGCAAAGGTCATAATTTTGCCAAGGCCTTCGCTAATGCACTCATAGTTTTTAATGGCTTGAAGCAAGGTAGTGCCTTCTAACGCAGCATTAGTATAGGTCAATGCAAATTCATCGACCTGTTTTTCAATCGTTTTTAGGTCCTGTTCAATTTTCGGATCCTTCGAATTATTGTATAAATCGGTCAAATCCCAAGTTGGTAGATCGACAAAACCCTCAATTGTAGTACCCATTAGTGCATCCTTTTATGTTTAACGTTAACTAAGCCTTGCGAATCTTATGATTTTTCGCTATATTTTTGCAACAAGTATAATTTTTCAAAAAAAGCTGCAAGGAGCTTTAGTGTCATGGCTGTTCCTAAGAAAAAAACATCCCAATCTCGTCGCAACATGCGCCGTTCTCATCATGCTTTAACACCTGTTAATGTGCAAGAGTGCCCTAACTGCGGGTCACCTAAGTTATCACATCATGTTTGTACATCGTGTGGTCATTACAAGGGGCGCCAAGTATTAAAATTACGCACCGCTGTTGTTGAAACTGAAGAATAGTTTTACGCAATGACAACTTGCATCGCTATTGATGCCATGGGGGGCGACGGAGCCCCTAAAATTGTTTTTGATGGTATTGCCGAATTTATTCGAACGCATCCTCAAACGAATGTTCAGTTTTTGGCTTTCGGTCAAGAAGATGCTTTAAATTCCCTACTCACTCCAGCTTTGCGAAAGCATGTAATTATAAAACATGCTCCGGAAGTCATTACCGGTCAATTGAAACCAAGCCTTGCTGTGCGCATTGGGCGCAGGTCAAGTATGGGCATGGCGATTGATGCTGTAAGCCAAGGTGTTGCACATGCTGTTGTATCAGCTGGTAACACTGGCGCCTACATGGCCCTTTCTAAAATTATTTTAAAAACATTTGACGGTATTGACCGCCCTGCTATTCCAGCCCTTATTCCTAGTGATAAAGGCTGCACCTTAGTACTAGATTTAGGCGCAAACATTGACTGTAGCGCTGAAAATTTGGTGCAATTTGCGGTAATGGGGTCTGCCTATTCTAAAAAACTTATGAACATTGAAAACCCACTGGTTGGTTTGCTTAACGTAGGCAGCGAAGACCTTAAGGGCAACCAAATTGTTCAAGCAGCTGCACACTTTTTGCGTGATCACCCATTAGTAAATTTCCACGGTTTCGTGGAAGGTGATGATATTACCAAAGCAACGGTAGATGTGGTTGTAACCGATGGTTTCACCGGAAACATCGTTCTAAAAGCTATTGAAGGAACAGTTCGCCTGTTCGCACGCCAACTAAAGAAAAGCTTAAGCGACAGCGTACTTAGTAAAATTGGTGCATTGATTGCTCAGCCATCACTTGCAACCTTCAAACGTTTCGTTGACCCACGCCTTTACAATGGCGCCATGTTTTTGGGCCTTCGTGGTATCGTTATCAAAAGCCATGGCGGCACTGACGGCATTGGTTATGCTAATGCCATTAAAGTGGCCGATGAAATGGTAAAGCGAAATGTGATTCCAGATTTGCAAGCTGGGCTTGAAGGAATACAATAGTGCGTCGCAGTATTGTGCGCGGCGTTGGCGGCTATCTGCCATCTAACTGTGTTACCAACGCTGATATAGCAAAAAGCCTTGATACCACCGACGAATGGATTGTTGAACGCACCGGCATGAAACAACGTCATGTTTTAGCCGACGGGCAAAACACGTCTGACATGGCCGCAGAGGCCGCAAAAATAGCCTTGGCAAATGCCGGCATTGATGCAGCTTCCATTGATTTAATAGTCGTGGCAACAGTCACCCCTGATAACCCATTCCCCGCAACAGCCGCACGCGTACAAGCAAAAATTGGCGCCACAAATGCTTTTGCTTTTGATGTTAACGCCGTTTGTTCTGGCTTTATTTATGCCTTATCCGTTGCTGATCAATACCTTAAAACGGGCATGGCCAAACGTGCCTTAGTAATTGGTGCAGATGCTATGTCAAAAATTCTTGACTGGAATGACCGTTCAACCGCTGTATTGTTTGGTGACGGCGCCGGCGCATTGGTTTTAGAGGGCGTCGATGAATCCCATGCAGACTACAATCGCGGCATTCATTCAACCCATTTATTTTCTGATGGTGGCTGCTATGACTTGCTGTACGTAGACACAACTCCTGCCTGTGCAAAACAGCCAGGCCACGTGCGCATGCAAGGCCGGGAAATTTTCAAATTTGCCATTAAGCTAATTGGCGAAGCGGTCGAAACCGTTTTGAAATCCAATAACATGACGGTTAATGACATAGACTGGTTTGTGCCCCACCAAGCAAACCTTCGTATTATTGAAGGCATTAGCGTCCACTTTAAAATTCCTATGGAAAAAATGGTGGTCACCGTTGATAAGCACTCCAATACATCGGCAGCTACTATTCCACTAGCTTTGTGGGAAGCAGCCCGTGATGGCCGCATTCAAAAGGGACAAAAGGTTGTACTTGAAGCCATGGGTGGTGGACTCACCTGGGCCTCTGCCTTGGTGAAGTGGTAGAATAACGCATCGTCATCCTGAGTCCTCGTAAGAGGGCGTAGGGATCCAGTGAGTATTATCTTTCCCTCTAGTTTCACCGTGGCTTGACCACGGTGTCCAGTCCTATAAATTCTGAAACTAAACACTGGATTATGACAAAGCTTCGCTCCTCATAATGACGAGAAGGTGAGGCATCGTCATCCTGAGCCCTGTAAGGGCGCCTGGATCCAGTGAGTATTATCTAGGATAGCTTCTTTTTATCTCTGCAATTATGCTACCTTGTGCGTAGGAATTATTATATCGCGCAAGCTCAGCTTCTAATGGTTTAAGAAGTGCATTTATTTCTGTCCTTCTAGCCATGCGTAAACTTGCCTTAAGCGCATTAACATCTTCAGAATTCAATGCTTCAATCTGATGCTCTATCTCTGCTTTTCTACGCTCGAACTCTTGCTCTGCCCACACATCAATAGGAGGCAATGCTCCACCACCTACAGCTACAGATGCTGAAGAAGAGGTCGGAGTCGGAGCCGTAGCTGCACCATCAGCTGCTGGAGCCGGTGCAGCAGTGGCAGATGCAGAAGAAATTACAGGCATAGGTGATGAAGGTGCCGCCACTGCTTTTTTGGCACTACCACCTACTCCGCTTACTACGGAAGGTTTTGGCGAAAATCCTTGAAAAGCACCAGGAACATAGCCTCTGGCTGGTTGCGGGGAACCTTTTTGACTTTGTGCAATTGAAGGGTCCGCAGCAGCCACTGTCGATGTTGAATCAAATGCAGGAGCAGCTGTTGCTACAGCTTGAGCAAAAGCAGCCGTTGCTACACCTTGAGGAGGCACGGGTGAAGGAGGTAAAAGCATCGAAGGAATATTAGCCACAGCCGCAGGAGAAGAAGCTGCTGGTCTCAACTTATGCGTTACAGATGCTTTAGGGGCTTCGTCGTCAGAGCCTTCAGAGTCTTCGTTTAATATAATAGCTCTACGACGTGCCTGTTCTAATGCAAATATTTGATTGCTTAAAGCAGTTTCTTGAGCTTCAAGTTTTTTAATAACCTCAGAATTAGAATTAGTCAGAAACAGCCTATCTACTTCAGTTCTGGCGATCTCTTGGTCTATTTTTAATTGTGCAACAGCATCTTTTTTGTCTGGTTTTTCTCTCAGGTCTTTAATTTGCTCACCTATTTCAAGCACGCGCCTTTTTGCGGTTGCTATTATAGGATCAGAGTCCATCAACCCGCGCAATCTTACCAGTTCTGCATCAACTTTTGTCAGTTCTGCTTTGATTTCTTCAAGTGTCATTGACGCTGGTGTAGCTGGTGCTGGTGCCGCAACTGGTGCTGCACTACCACCTACTTTTTTCATTAAGCCCATCAGTAAAGCTCCCATTGCCATATCCCTTTTAGAAGAATCTTCAATCGACATGTTAGCAAAAAGGGTTTTCAGTTTTTCTAATCGTGCAGCATCTTCAACACTAGTGCCTGCAGCAGGTGATACACCTAGTTTTTGCTCAAGTTCTTGCAGCAATGTTAAATCAGTATTTTCATCTTTTGTTTTTGGGTCTTTTATAGTAAGTTCCGCAATTTTTTGTTGTACTTTTACAAGCAAAGGCACTGCAACCGGCGCTACCGCCGCAGCAGTGCCTCCTTCCGGAGGTTTAATACCTGTATTCTTAAATCCGCCAAATCCACCTAATATTCCAGCCATATTTGGTAATGCCCCGGGCACAGCCACTGCAGCTGGCGCTGGCGCTGCCGCCATAGGTGGTAGAGCTGCAAACCTTAACACCACTTTTTCTTGTGCTGCTACTCCTAAAACGCTATGACCAGTCTCACTATATTTGTTATATCGTGTAAGAGCAGAAAAATCACTCGCGTTAAACGCTGCACTAGCTTGGGCATTAGGAGGGTAATCACATGGTGAACCACCTACATTTCTAGATTCCCCTTTCTTGCGTAAAGACATGTAAATCGCGTTTGCTTCGTCGCTTCCACGCAAGGTTACAGGGGGCAATTGTAGAAGGCCAGCAACATATGCAACTTCAGGCGCAGAAACGGATGCCGCATGTTCAGCACCAAGCTCAGACCCTGCCCTATAAATATGCTCATAAAACCTATCCTGAATCTGCTTAAGGTCTGCAAACCCATCAGCATAGACCAGGTGATTAAAGCACAGAGCAAAAATAAATTTTTTCATCATTTTTTCCTAATCCCACTCTGAGCCTGAATCATCATCGTCCGGATCTTCACCTGCTGCTATTTTTTTTGCTTTTTCAGCTGCTTTTTTTGCCTTTTCGGCTGCTTTCTTCGCTTCAAGTCTTCGCCTCATTTCATCTGCCACCGAATTTAATGAAGCATTTCCTCCACTTGGTGATGGAGCAGCAGCCGCTACAGGTTTTTGATCAGGATGATCACCTGCAGTAGCGTTAAGTGCTTTTCCGGCAGTAATACTAGCAAGCAGCCCACCAGCTGAAGCTTGCGCCACAACGGGCACAGGAGGTGGTGCACCTGCTGGCGCGTATTTTGCTTCTATATTATTTTGAATTGCTCTGGAAAAAAAGCCTCTTATATCACTAGGTGACATACCCTCGCTCATTTTTTTTCTATAAATATTTCCATGCGGCGTAGCAAGGCTCTTAATTTCTGCATCTGTGTAATATCGTTCTTCACCTTGAGCTTGTGGAACAACAGCCTCGACTTGAGCAACAATAGGCGCTGCCGCAGCTTCAGCAACCACCACATCGCCTTCAAATTTTGCAGGCAAACCACAGCCCATTCTCGCTGCTTTTGCAGTTCTCTTAGCAACATCTCTTGCTTGCTTATACTGAGCAATAGCTTCTGCTGGTTGGTTTGCAAGCTCAGCATCTGTGTAATACCGCTCTACCGGCCCCACCCCTTCTGCAGGCGCTGGTGCCGCTATAGGTGGCGCAACAACAGCTGCAGGCACAATACCAAAGTCTGAAAATTTTAAGGGTTGCGAAGTTCGCTTAATAACATCTTCAAGCCTGTCTTTGTATTCAAAAATAGTGCCGATCGGAAATGCAAGACCGCACAACGCACCAAATCTAGCTGGGGTATTACGGTTGCTATTATCGTGCATATTCAAATAACCAACTTCATAAAATTCAATGGCAAGCAGTGCGTGTGCTCTTCTCATATCTTGCAATTGATCGGCCTTTACTCGCAGTGCATCTGATTGACTATCAAAACCATATAATCTGTCTGTAATGCCTACGGTTAGGCACCCATCAATCATTTGGCGACACTCTTCAGGTGTGCTTTGAATTGTTCTAATACCTTTAGATCCAAGCATTAAATTCATGAAAGATAGATTATCTTGTCGCAAGTTCTCTTTTGCCTGTGCCTGACTAAACTGCGCAGCATAAGAAGGGCTTTCCATGGCAAACAGCAATACAAAAAAGCAAACAATAATTTTAAACATTTTACAGTTGATCTACATCACTTAGATCCATGATACCAACTGAGTGTTAATTTTCTGTAAACTTTCAGGGCAAGTAACGCCCAGTCTCTAATGAGTAAGCACCTTTCCTTGTTTTTCCCTAAACTGCGTCAACCATTTTTGCAAGCATTCCGGTGGCACATCGTCAATGTCCAATTGTTTCAGCTGTTCTATTGGGTCAGCACCTTTATGCATAAGAGTATACAATTTCATTTTCAGCTCAACCGCCTTAAGGGCATAGCCGTACTTTTCTTGATCTATCGCTCGATCAAATATTTCGTTTAGAGCGTGAAGCGTTTCAGTATTGTCAGGGTAAGAATACGTCATAATCTGTGAACCTGCTTAGTGGTTTTGCTGGATGTTAATCATCTCATGAGACAAGAAAACCAACAAATTTTAAAAAGTCCCAAATAATTTTAGGTAAATTTTAGAGATAAAAAACAAATTTCCAAAAAAATTTAGCCATATAAATAAGGAATCCCTTTAGAAATACTTGATTTTTGTATCTGCATTGGCTAAGGTGCTTAGATATTAAATGGAGGAACACCAATGAAGCGCACGTATCAACCAAGTCGTTTAGTTCGTAAACGTCGTCACGGTTTTCGTGCCCGTATGGCAACCAAAAACGGCCGTAGAGTCGTTGCTGCACGGCGCTCAAAAGGAAGAACAAGACTTTCAGCTTAAATGTACAGCTATATGAAAGCGCGCAAAGACTATGTGCGCTTAAGCCGTACAGGAAAAAGATTCTTTTTTGATGGATTTATCGCCCAAGCTCTACCCATTAGTGATAGAGCTGGGATGATAGGCATTACAGTCACAAAAAAATTAGGCGGGTCTGTTTTTCGTCACCGAGCAAAACGTAGGCTCCGTGAGACAATAAGGCTATGGAACAAAGACAATTCAACACCTTTTGCCTATGACATAGTTCTTGTTGCAAGAAGTAAGATTTTTGACCTAGACTTTATAGACATTCGAAAACAATGGGATGAAATGTTAGGAAAACTGCAAAAAAACCAGGATTGGACCCATGAAACGCTTCGTAGTTAGTTTCATTTATTTGTATCGCTGGCTTGTATCTCCGTTTTTGCCACCAGCATGCAAATTCACCCCCACCTGCAGCCGATATGCAATATCTGCCATAGAATGCCATGGGGTAGCAAAAGGCCTGTGGATGACGTTAAAACGATTGCTACGATGCAATCCCCTGAACAAGTCGGCATCTCCCTATGACCCGGTTCCGTTTCCAGCCTCATCCCCAACCGTTGATTCTTTTTCTGAGACACCACAACCTGACTTAACCGTCATTGATTCAATAAATCCGGCAAATTCAAGCCGTTCACCAAAATTAAAAAGAGCACATCACGCATGAATGAAAATCGTAATTTAATATTAGCCATTGGTTTATCAGTTGTTATTATGCTTGGCTTTTCCCAGTTTTATGATAAGCCAAAATACGAACAAATTGCCGAACAGCAAAAAGCAAATGCTGCGCAACCTGCTCCGCAAGCAGCAGCTGAACCAAGCAAAACAGCACCAGTTGTTAGCGCAGAGATAGCTATTGATAAGTCAGCCCGCATTGCAATAGCAACCGACACTGTTCAAGGCAGCATTCGCCAAGTCGGCGCCGTGCTTGATGATGTTTTATTAGTAAAATACAAAGAAACACCTGATCAAACCAGCCCTATGATTCACCTGTTGCAAAATCCAAATGGCGAAAATGGCTATAGCGTTTCAAGTGGATGGAAAGCTGCGAACAACTGCGATGCCGGCTCAATGCCTAATGATACTACCAACTGGCAAATGCACGGGGAAAACACAAAACTAACTGCAAAAACCCCTATTACCCTAGTTTGGTTTAACGACCGTGGCATTAAATTCGAACGCGTAATTAGTATTGATGATCAATACATGATGACCGTTACCGACCACGTCACCAACCTCAGTGATAAAGAAGTAAGCCTTCAACCAACGGCGCAAATATGCCGAAAAAATCCCCCAAAGTCACAAGGGTTTTTTATTCTTCACGAAGGACCAATTGGTCACTTCAACACAAAACTATTTGAAGGTTCTTACGATGACCTAACCAAAAGCCCTGTAACTCAGCAGTCAACCGGTGGCTGGATCGGCTTTACCGATAAGTTTTGGTTGGTAAGCTTAATTCCTGACCCAAAATCAGTTGTCCAAGTTGACTATGCCCATAAAAACGATGCGTACACAGCACAATTTAGTGCAGCACCTATTAATGTAAAACCAAAGGAAACCTCAACCTACACATACCACGTGTTTGCAGGCGCCAAGGTTTTGCGCATGCTAGATGGTTATGAACCAAAAGTAGGCGTAGAGCATTTTGACCTAGCTGTCGACTTTGGCTGGTTCTATTTCCTAACCAAACCATTGTTCTATGCATTAGAATTTTTGGCAGATTTCTTGGGCAACCTAGGCCTAGCAATTTTAGCCCTAACAATTTTGTTTAAATTGATATTGTTTCCTATGGCTACAAAATCATACCGTTCAATGGCGCGCTTGAAAAACCTACAGCCAAAGATTCAGCAAATTCAAAACCTATACAAAAATGACCGCGCACGCTTAAGCCAAGAATTAATGGCCTTGTATAAAAAAGAAAAGGTGAACCCAGCGGGTGGCTGTCTGCCTGTACTAATTCAAGCACCAATTTTCTTCTGCTTGTACAAAGTATTGTTCGTCAGCATTGAAATGCGCCATGCACCGTTCTTTGGGTGGATTCATGACCTATCAGCGCCAGACCCAACATCCTTTGCGAACTTATTTGGATTGCTACCATTTGATGCCCCATCATTCTTGCAAATTGGTATTTGGCCATTGCTAATGGGTGCTACCATGGTGATTCAACAACGCATGAATCCACAACCAGCCGACCCTACCCAGGCAAAAGTCATGATGATTATGCCGATTATGTTCACCTATTTGTTCGCAAGCTTCCCAGCTGGCCTAGTAGTGTACTGGACATGGAACAACCTTTTATCGATGGCACAACAGTGGTTTATAACCAAACGAATGACCCAAAAGTAGTTCAGGCTGCCAAGACCCTTTTCAAGAATCCTTGCACATTTGTTGCAGGGGTTCCTGACATGAAATTCATGCGACAGTTTCCCTTTCCAGAGGTTGCCTTTTGGGGCCGCTCTAACGTGGGGAAATCTAGCCTATTGAATGCGTTAATTGGCACCACCATTGCCAGAACATCAAACACGCCCGGGCGAACTCAGCAGTTGAATTTTTTCAATCTTGGCGACAGGCTAATGCTGGTTGATATGCCAGGCTATGGCTTTGCCAACGTACCCTTGAAGTTAAAATATCAGTGGGAAGACCTAATTTCCGCCTACCTTAACGAGCGTGATCAGCTAAAACGCGTGTTTTTGCTTATTGATGCCCGCCATGGGTTCAAGAAAAATGACATTGAGATCATGACCTATCTTGATGAACTTGGTTGTATTTTTCAAATTCTGGTGACAAAGGCCGACAAAATCCCCCTAGCCTCCCATGCCAATTTAAAAGCCACTATGGAAGAAGAACTGGCCAAACACTCAGCAGCCCGCCCGGAAGTTATTTTAACTTCAGCAGAGCGTAAAATGGGCATTCATGAACTACAGCAACACATCGCTGCACTTTAGACGGATATCATTCATCTGGACCCTATGGTCAAGCCATAGGGAGACTGTTGTGAGGTATCCTCTCGATTCTCAGGTTGACCGCGTAAATCCATCAACCCTATAGTTTTCCTATGGCTTGACCATAGGATCCAGTACTATACCGTCCGTATTATTTTGTGATTTCTTCATACAAATCAACCCAGTTTGGATTTTCCTTTTCAATAAGAGCCACTTTCCAAGCACGCTCCCATGTTTTCAAGCGTCTCTCCCGCTGAACTATTGCACCTGCATCCTGATGCACTTCAAAGTACACAAGCTTGTCTATTGCATATTTGGAAGTAAAGCTTTTCACGAATTTTTGTTTATGTTGCCAAACCCTTTTAACTAAATCATCGGTTCTTCCAATATAGAGCGTTCCGTTTGGCTGGCTAGCAAGAATGTAAACGTAATATTGCATGGGGATCGCTTGGACTCCGCAATAGAGTCGGAAGGAAACTGTGGTGGAGAGTCTTTTCTAGCTTCCCTACGACTTGATCGTAGGGTCCAGTTCTATAACATCAAAAAGAGCTCCGGATGACACTTTGCACCAGAGCCCAATCGACTTAACCTAACGACCAGCAAAAACAGCCAGAAGTGCTTCTTTTATAGGCTGTGCGCCAGCAACACCCAACTCATCCATCTTCGCATTCACCTTTTGCACCATAGCAACGTCTATTGCACACTTAAGCGCATTTAAAGTCTTCACTTCATTTGCTGCAGGATTAGCACCTCCGGCACCAGCACCTGGAATAGCAACACCTAAATTACCATTGTTCAAAGTGTCAATAAATGCATTAAGCTGCTGCAAGAGCGCAGCTTTATTAGGCGTTGCAGCTGAAATAACAGCACCGGGTGCATCACTCGCAAGTATTTCTTTAATTTTAG
>Ga0207938_1000131_pt1 | contig 12695 bp, 9 predicted proteins | sample LakMenEpi15Mar12_FD_150671 | JGI IMG/M metagenome (GOLD analysis project Ga0207938, IMG submission 150671) | Freshwater microbial communities from Lake Mendota, WI - 05MAR2012 deep hole epilimnion (SPAdes) | ecosystem: Environmental > Aquatic > Freshwater > Lake > Epilimnion/Euphotic zone ...
GCGGAACCCCCCCCTGGCGATGATACCGGCATTGGCCTGCGATGTGCCATGGTATACGCGGCGCGTGCTGTCGATCCCGTAGCTCCGCCCGAAGCTCTTGTGCATGCTGTAACGCGCGATGTTCTGGAGGCGCGTGACCGAGAGCACCTGGTAGCTGCTTCTCTCGAGGATGGCCCCGACGAGCTCTGGCACAGACGACGGCGCGTCTGGGCCGAAGCAAGACTTAAAGCTCTCGCGCAGCAAGCCGGCGCACTCGGCGCCTCCGGCCGTGCATGGCTGTTCGGTGGAGAAGAGCACCACCTCTGCGCTCAATCCGCCGGACATCGGGTCCCAGGTCTCGGGCTCGTCGGTGCCGAACCGCCGGCGTTCCCGCACCGCCTCTATCGGGTCGTGGTATGCGGTATACACGGGCTTCAGTGCACAGCAAGAGGCGACGAAGTCCGACGACCCAGCGCCCAGAAGAGTCGCAGCGCGCGGCGCCGGGCGTTGCACTTCTGCCCACAGCGGGGCCGTGAGAGAATCGTCGGCGTCGTCGAATAGGATGCCAAGAGAGCCATCCCCGTAAATCGTTTGGGAGTCGTCCCCTGGCGCGAGCGCTGGGAGGTCTCGGGAGTCCATGGCAAACGAGCTCCGCGTCTGTGTTTTCGCGTTTGGTTTTTTCTTTGTCTCTTAAACCGGGGAGGGTCGCGAACTAATGCTGAAAGTTTCGAGCAGCTGTAAAGGAAGGTCGCGAACTGGCTGAAACGCGACCCTTCGCCGGACGGCCTTGCGAAATCGGGGAGTTTCGAGCAGCTGTAAAGGAAGTTCGCGAATCGCGAACTGCTTCCCGGGAATAAGAATGATGAATTTTATTTGTTCTTGCAGAAACAACAAGCAGCCCACCAGCCATGCCCGTGTGCCTGCACGATTTGCCCGAGGACCTCGTCAACCTGGCCCTGCGGCAGCTGACACGCGAGGAGGGGCTCTTCTTCCTCTTCACGACCTGCAAGCGCCTGCGCATGGCGGTGGCCAAGTTCGACGGCGCTGGCGAAATGGCGGCATGGCAGCCGCGCACGCCCGCCTTCGAGCTGCAGAAGACGCTGCGGCGCGTGCACACCCTCACTCAAAAACTCGAGGAGCTCGCGTTCATTGCGCGCGACGTGCAGCCCCGCCTCGAGCGCCTCGCCGTCGCGCTGCTGCAGCTGCGCGCCGACGGCGTCGTCGCGTATGAGATGTTGGAAGCTAGCAGTAGCCTGCACGACCCGATTTGCGTGCTCGGCCTTCGCCGCCTGCAGGTGCTGCGCCCGCACGAGTGGGTTGCGGCCTGCCAGGGCCTGGCGCGCGAGTGCGGCCTCGCCGACAAGTACAAGCGCATCGTACTCGACAAGTACGGGAGCGAGATGCGCGCGGACGGATGGACCGCGGACGACCCGACACCGTCGTGGGTTGTCACTGCGGCGCTCTGGCACCACGTGCACGACCTGCTGAAGATGATGGGCCTGCAGTTGAGCGATGGGTTTCCGGCACTCACGGTTCTGGACCTGAGCTTCACCGGCGTGTGCAACCCGCTGCTCCACCAGCGCTGGACGTACCGGCGCGCCGGGGTTTCACTCTGAATAAAGACATCTTTTATTTGTTCTTTCGGAGATAAAAGTGCATTAACTCATTTATCTAATAACTCTCTCTCTGCATCTGGTCTCGGGACCGTCAAGTCCTTCAGTTTCTCGAGAGGTCTAATACCCCTCCTCTGTGACGCCATGCCTCGCGGAGGTTTGAAACCTGTTGCGTTCCCATTTTATTTTCGCGAAGGATGAGTGAGCGAAGCGTGGTGTTGTGGTGCAGTGCCTCTACCAGCGCACGCGCTCCGCTGTGTCCCAGATCATTGACACTCATGTCGAGCTCGCGGAGCGTGGTGTTGCGGTACAGCGCCCCTGCCAGCGCCCGCGCTCCTTCTCCTCCACTACCGATTTCATTCTCGCTCAGATCGAGCGACGTGAGCGTGGCGTTGACGCGCAGGACCTCGGCCAGCGCCCGCGCTCCTTCGCCTCCAATACTATTTTCACCAAGGTCGAGCGATTTCAGAGTCGCGTTCATGAGCAGTGCCCCTGCCAGCGCCTTCGTTTCGTCGTCGTGTAGGCTCGTGTTGCGAAGGCTGAGCGAGAGAAGCGTGGCGTTGCTGCTCAGTGCATATGTAAACGTTTCGGGGATGCTGCTCGTGTCGTTGGCAAATATTTCGTCGTTGTCGGAAAGATCGATCGACTGGAGCGTCGTGTTGCGGCGCAGTGCCGTTGCCAGCGCCGGCCATGCTGCTCCCCCCAGGCCATTCGCCTTAAGGCCGAGCTCTGTGAGCGTGGTGTTGACGAGTAGGGTCTCTGCCAGGGTCTGCGCTGCTTCGTCTCCCAGGTCATTTGCGTAAAGGTCGAGCGAGCGAAGCGTGGTGTTGAGGCACAGCGCCTCTGCCAGCGCCTCCCCTCCTGCTTGTCCAAGATCGTTATCGCCCATGTTGAGCAATTTGAGCTTCGTGTTGACGAGCAGTGCCCCTGCCATTGCCTCTCCAGGCGAAGACCCTATGAAATTTGTTTCCATGTGGAGATCTGTGAGCGTGGTGTTGACGCGCAGTGTCTCTGCCAACCCGGCGTCTGAACACAGCTCGTTGCCCCCAATGCGAAATTCGGTAACCGTGGTGTTTTCGCACAGTGCCTTTGCCAGCGCCCGCCCTCCGTCCTCTCCTAATTCATTATAGCCAACGTCGAGCGACGCGAGTGTGGTGTTTTGGCGCAGAAACTCTGCCAGCGACCGCCCTGCGTCCCTTCTCAGGGAGCAGCTTGCAAGGCACAGCACCGTCACATTACAGTACGCACTCAAGCTGGTCAATTTGGAGAGCAGCTCTGGGCCATCGCGGAACTTCACTCCGCTCCTCGCTTCCACGACGGCATCTGAATCCTTGACGGCTGTCCGCACCGTCTTCGACGTCCGGAGCAGCGCAAGGGCCCTGTTCGCAGGCAGCATCTTGCTGCGGAGCTCCGGCATGAGCTCTAGAAATGATTCCAGGGTCGGCTTTGGAGTTCGATGTGTGTTTATTATGAATTTGGAGGCACCCGGATTCATGCACCGACCTTGTTATATAAACGTCACCCGTTTTACGGCATACGCCAATTCCTAAAAACTGGGGTGTCCTCGTCATCCTCGGACGACGTGTAATCGTCATCAGATTGAGGCGGTGAGTTCGAGTGTGCTCTTGCCCACCTGGCCATGTCAGCATCGTCTCCTCCCTCCAAAACACAATTCATGTGCAAGATGGTCTTGAAATTATTGCGCACTTCTTCAAGAATGCCTTTATTTCTTTTGGCAGGCAGTTCAAATTTACTCCAAAAGGGAGCGTACAACACTTCTTCCGCTCCATCTGGCGTTGTTCGAACAAACTTGAATGCCCCCTGATACTCACTGAATAAAAAGACTATTGTTTTTGAAATCGAGGAGAAGGTTGCCGTATTTTGCCAACGTTTTGCCAGGGACTCCTGTTCGTCTATATCACTTTCTATCCACTCCCGCCTTTGCATGAACGCCGGGTCCAACGTTCTGCTTATGCTGACCTCGAGTTCCGGGCCCCTGCTCAAACGTCGTCGCATCAGCTTGAACTCATACCGTGTAATTGTCGGCACTATCCGCATGGCGAACTCTGGGCAATCGTTAAACTCGGTACCGCGGCGCTCCACAGCAAAGCTCGCGGCGGTGTGGTCGAGGATCAGTTCGTGGACATCCCTGTCCAAGTCGTGCCAGCGGAACTGACGCGGGGGCGCTACGATGTAGTTGTTCGCGGCCATGCCATGCCGTCTTTATATAGTCCTCGGGACGTTTGCGTGTCACGCCCATGAAGCTCCGACGCGATGCGCCATTGGCGAAAGCAGATGGAACGCGTATAAATGGGGCTTGTGGTATGCAGTGGCCTGGGAGCACCGGAGGCAATCACTGCGAGGCGGATGGCAGTGACATGGTTCACGGCGGGGTCGACGTTTTTGCCGGAGGGGACATTGCGCGTGGAGGTGTCGCGAGTGGGGTGCCAGCGTCGCATGGCAAGTTCTGGCGGGTGGCCGTGTGCTGCGTGACAGACATCCAGGACGTGGAAGTCCAGCTGAGGCAGCTCTACGGGACCGGGGACGGTCAGTTGTGCCAAGCGTTGCTGACAACGGAGTATCAGGCGTGGAAACGCAGCGTGAGCCTCGAGCTGCGGAACGAGTCGTGCGCTGCTCCTGCCGAGACCGGCGGCGCCCGCGGCGGCGGCATGCGCCGTCGTTTTTCGGCGCAGACCGCGGAAGACTGCTCGCTGAGCCCCCGGCCGCTGCTGCGAACGATCGAGGCGTTCCTGCCCCAATACCACCTCCTGTACGCGTGTCAAAGTGTCGACATCTACCGCATCCTGCCCCTGCTTCCCACGTTTCGGGCAGGCAAGCGCGAGCGTCCCGAGTCGAAAGACGCGTACGCGTGATCGCGGCGGCGCGGCGGCGCCAGCCGCGCGCGGCGGTTCTTCGCTACACGGCTCCGTACAAGCCCAGGAACCCAGGATCGCACACGCAGTCTCTGGCGTCGTCGCTGCCTGGCGCCGCCGTGCTGTGCTGTGGACAGTGCATGAGGGTCTCGTTGAAGCATATGTCGTCCGCGCCGCACTCGACGCACGCGCGGGCGTAGTCAATGCTGCAGCGCTGACCGTCGTGGTCGACGTGCACTCCGGCGGCGTTCCGGATGCACCCCCGCCAGTGCCCGGGCAGACATTCGCAGGCCGCGATGCTCGGCGATCCAGGGTTGCTGGAAGACAGGTTGGCACACGGCAGCACTGCGAGGTCGCCTGGACAGTACGACGACGCCGGACACAGCTGGCACTCGGCCCCGTCGGCGCTGGCGTAGAAGCCCGCGATGCACTTGCAGTCGTCTTCGGACTCTGCCCGCGGGCCGGCCTGCGAGTGCGCGCGGCATGGATTCATCTCGGTCCCGAAAACCCCAGGACAGAAGTTGTTGGCCTCGCATTCGGCACACGACTGGCCGCTCACGCCGAAGTATCCCGGATCACACGTACACTCGGTTGCCGTCGCACTTGCGGTGTTTTTCGTGCTGCTGTGCAACGGGCACGCGTAGCAGGCGCTCGAGCCCGAGGTGTTCTGGAACGTGTGCCGGGCGCAGGCGACGCACACTGTCGGCTGCGCGGCAGGGGCGCCGACGGTGCCGCCGCTCTCCTGCTGGATCTGGAGCTCGGCGGGCAGCGAGTCAGCGCCGCCGTGCACATAGTCTCCCGGCTGGAAGTAGCCGGCGTCACAGGGCACGCACGAACCGTCGAATTCTCCGGACGTGCCTTGACGACACTGGCATTGACTGGGGCTTGTCAGCGACGCGTTTGCCGTCGCCCAGCTAAATTGCGCGCACCCGGTGCATGACGTCACATGACCCCCCGTCGAGAATGCGTTGAACGCACACGGCACGAGCGCGTCGAGGCCAGGGCAGAAGTGGCCTGCCAGACACGCGAGACACTGAAAGCCTGGCGGAACGCTGTGCTTCCAATAGCCTGCGGTGCACACACACGCGAATACGTCTGTGACACCCGTCGCCGCGTGGTTCGAATGCGCAGGGCATTGCGTGCACTCGCGCGTCTGGTGGCCGGGGGTCGAGGTATTCTGCCAGGTGCTTTGCGGGCACTCCGTGCAGGAGGTCATGCCTGGCTCATCGGCGTATGTGCCGGCACGGCACTCGAGGCACACTTCGTCTGTTGCGGCGCCCACACTTGTAGAGAGCTTTCCTGGTTCGCAGGCAGTGCAACTTGATGAGTTAAAATATGGAGTAAATTTTCCGGCGGCGCAGGGGATGCACGACTCCCAGTCTCCGTATAGTCCGGGGTTGCACACACAGTCGCGTTCGCTTCCAGATCCCACACTGCTGGAGCTGCTTTCGCGACAGGAAAGACAATGTGAAGAACTGTCAGAGGCCAATCGATGAGAGAATGTATTTGCAGGACACGGATCGCATATATACACATCTTCATTTTCTCTGTATCGACCGGGGGCACATGCTGTGCAACTGCCACCCGGCACCCCCTCATACCCAAGGTTGCAGGTGCAGTTCACCCGCGCAATCGAGCCCAGTGCGCTCGCTGCATTCGATGTGCAGCTCACGCAGTGCGTGACGTTTGCGCTGCTGGAGTCGGGGTTGTACGTGTCGGCCGGACACGCTGTGCACGAGCTCTGTCCGGCGCTTTCGCCGTACGTGCCCGGAGTGCATGCGTGACACGCGTAGAGCCCCGTGGTGTACGCCGAGTAGAAGCCTGCCGTGCAGAGGCAGTCTTCGATTCTCTGGCCCATGAGTCCTGACAAACTGTGCATGGGACACGGCTGTGTCTGATTTGATTGTTCCGGGCAGTAGTGATTGCGCGGACACGCCGTACACTGCGCGTCGGATATGTCGCCTTTGTACGTGCCAGCCTCGCAGGGAGAACACCTGTTATCTCCGTCTGTCGGTACTGCGAAGAAGCCGGGATTGCACTTACAGTGCTCTTGCATGGTCGCGCCCAGCGTCGGCGACTGCGAGTTTTCGCGACACCGCGTACACGATCGGTTTGCGAGCACGCCCTTGAAAAACTCGTTGTCGCACATCTCACACGCGTGTGTGTTGTTCTCGAACCCCGGCTTGCACAGGCAATCCAGAGCACTCGTCGCGTTCATGTAGTGAAACGTGCTCGAGCCCTCCGCGCATTCTGTGCATGCTTTGGTGTTTTGGGTTCTGAAGAAACCGGCATCGCATGCAACGCAGTGCAGGGCTTCGAAGTCCTGGGTCTGCGACAATATGCAGAGCGGTGTTATTGCCAACGCCAAAATTTGGAGCAATTGCATGTGAGAGCCTGCCATATATAGCAATGTCTCAAAGTGTCGCTGGAAAGAAGAGGCGAGACGAAACACTCACTTTATTCATGTAAACACACGACGCTGTTTGCTCAGATGCTCTGCGACAAGAAAATAACATCTCCTCTGATAGTCCCGGGATGACATCGTTGCGGATGGAAGCATTGTGCATGGAAGGAACTAGCAGTTCGCCCACGCCATCGACACCGGAGCAGATGGACGAGCTCGCCCCCGTCGAGCTCCGCGCTTCCGGTGCGGCATCGGTGATCACCCAACGAGGTCTCGATGCGTTGGCAAGCATGGTTATCACGACGCTCCCATTTCCCCCGTTGCCGCTCATGGTCTCGCAGGGCACCGACGCTGAAAGTGCAACGGCGTCTTCCTTCGATCTTCTGAAGCAAGCAATCGTCCTGCAGAAAATGATTGGCACGCACCGCCCCGCAGAACAAATAGCGGAGGGCAAACGCTCACAACTGCGCGCGTTGCAGCAGGAGATGCTTCAGCACTGCTCCTCGGAGAAGAGTAGCGACAGCGACGACTGGCTCGATGCCGCATACTTGATTTACTGCAAACACTTCCGGTCCTACTTCGTCGAAAACTACCCCACGTGTTCTCGCGACTTGCGCTTCGAGCCCATGGCCAGTGTGGCCGCGTCGCATGTGATCATGCAGCAGGCGGTGTCGCATGCAACCGCCAGTTTAATCATGGCTGGCGAAGAGAGCAGGAACTTGTCGTTTGCGCGGTATTCAGACGTGGTGAGGCATTACGCCGAGGACCTGGGCACCGCGACGGACTCGTGATCTCGCGACAAGGACTCCGCCGGCGTGTGCAAGACTCGTGCATCGGTATTTGGGTGACGAGGACGTCGTTTATCTGTTCTTGCAGAAACAACAACTATAGCACTCTGTCTGCTGTAGTCCTTCTAATAATACAGCTATTGCTTGCTGCCGTAGCATGTGCTTCTGCGCTGGCATTGCATAAAAGGTCTTGAGTTTTATCCATCGGCATAGAATGGTATTTGGCGAGGTGTCAGATGTGCGTTTGAGTGGGGCCTTCGACGTCCGCCGGTTCATAGCTATCCCGCACACGGTATGCTTCAGGCACATCAATGGTTTGCTCGATCCCGGTTATGTGAAGGCCCTCGTAGTGCCAGATACCGCGCTCAAATATTTTCGTTCGAGTACCCGGGAGACCACTCGCGTAATAAATACGTGCCCACGCTGCTTTCTCTTCCGCGTGATGATCTCGATCTCTCGCTGATTGATTTTCTCTTTTCAGATTATTTCGCGCTGTTTTGTCTCGCGCTGCTTGCTCTGCTCGCTCTGCTTTGTCTCGCGCTGCTTGCTCTACTCGCTCTGCTCGCTCTGCTTTGTCTCGCGCTGCTTGCTCTACTCGCTCTGCTCGCTCTTTTTTGTCTCGCGCTGCTTTTGATTTTAGATTTACCCGATCTTCTTCTCGCGCTGCTTGCTCTTCTTCTTCTCGCGCTTGTTTCTCTCGCGCTAATTTCTCTCTGTTTTCTTGTATCTGTTGCTGCTGTTGCACTACCGCTTTTTTCTGTTCAATTAAATCTTTGTGAGCTTGCTTCAATTTGTCTAACTGCGCTTGATTTTCTTTCTGTTCCTTTAAAATATTTGCATTTTTTAAAACCTCTTGCGCTTGTAATTCATTGTCTCGAGCGGCTTGCTCTTGGATTGCCTTGTCTCGAGCGGCTTGCTCTTGGCTTGTCTTTTCTCGAGCGGCTTGCGCTGCATCATCAAGCTTTTTTTGTTGTTGCCTTTCTATCTCTCTCTTGTTGTCCGCGGTTTTATCAAAAGTTTGCTGAGCCTGCGGTGCAACATGAACATTTCCCGAATTACGGAAGACTTTTGAAGACTTTACTGTAGTCCATTTACTTTCCACACCGCCGTTTTGAGAGGGGCCTTGACCAAATGAAAAACCGCCGTTTTGAGAATCGCCTTTACCCCCCCCATTCCCAAAGGGCGCAATCAAACTAGGAGCGGGCACTGTAGATATCCCTCTTTGAATTTCATCTCCCCTGTCTTGAGCACTTGCTTGTAAAGCTTTCAGGCGATTTAACAATATCTGTTTTGACATGTAAACAATGAGTCTTAAATACAAGAGAATGTCATTTGTATGAAATTAGTCCACGAAGGACTCGTAGTCAGGTCCTTGAAGAATGTCAACTAATGTTTGTGAATTCATTTGCGAGCGCTGCAAACGCTTCGCGGTCCGCCGTCCCATTATTTTCACCACGATGTGTGCTCTGCCGCGACCTGCTTGTGATCGCAACAGTGATCGCAACAGTGCTGTCTTGTTTAACAACTTTGCAGCACAAGAACTTTACAATTTAACGTCTTTTGGGCATATAAGGACCATCCTCGCATGGGTGACATGTTCCTGGCGACGCTCTTCGCTCTCACGTACCGGCTTCTGTTTCACTCGGATCGACAACTGACTCTCGTATCTTTGATCTTCTGTGTTTCGTGTGCGTTTTGTGTAGCGCGGCTCACAGAAGCGCTCTTCAAGGATGTCGCCGGCGCAGAGCACGTTGCTCCAGAGTGGCTGCGTGCCCTGGATGGCCCGAGGCTATTTATTGCTTCGTGCGCAAGACCGCTTTGTCTTCACAGCGGCCTGAGCGAGGATTATCGCATGGCGTGTGGCCGACTGATTGATCTAGTGCATGTGAATGCATCGCATCCCGAAGCAGGCACTGACTGAGATGCCAGCTATTACCCGTTGCGTTGTCAACGAAATCTCTCAATACTTGCTGCACGGGACGTTCTGCATATAAGACAGCTGCATGGCATGTTCGACAAAGTCGTATGGAGTACGAAAGACCCTGCGGTTGCACATGACATGCAAGACGGGACGACACGCATTCTCGGAGCTCGAGATTGCAGCAACGGAGGCATTCCTGCGGGGAAAAACTCGAAAATTCGACGCATTAACAGCACACCCGAGCCGCGAGAGTGGATGCAGAAATTCTACAGTCTCGACAAGACACACGATGTGGAATGTCGGTTCTCCATTTCTTCACACCTCGAGTGTGGGATTATGCAAGAGCCGACACATCTTGTGGCAATTGAAGACCTGCCCTCGGGGTGGCCCTGGGAGGAGGTGTGCAGTAGTGCAACCGACGTCGCAGAAGGATGCACAAGCCCCGACGTCGACGCAAACACTATGCATATTCCATGCGGCCACGTCTTCAGCCCAAGCGCCCTCGACGCAAACACTATGCATCTTCCATGCGGCCACGTCTTCAGCCCAAGCGCCCTGGCCTTGCATTTCCTCATCCAAGACATGCGGTGTCCGATTTGCCGCGCGGGGTCCGCGACGCGCATGAGCATCTCCAGCGTCCCCTTGTCCATCAGACACATATATGCCAAAAAAATTGAGGTCCTTGAGGTCCCCGACCAGACCGTCGACTTGGAGATTTCAGTGGCGGACATCATGCAAGTCGTCACGCAAATACACCTGCAGGTGCTGATCAGCCTCCCGCGGCAGCCCAGACTCTTGCGCATGAACAGCTCGTCGACCCCGCCTACGGAATCGTTGATTCACAGCAGGCTGCTGGCGAATGACGTCGACATAAGCGCACACCTCCAGAACGTGCAGGCAACCATGCGCCGTAGTATGAACACGCAGGGGGGTGCGCTCAGCGAGGCGCACGCCGCAGGAGCACCCGGGGTTCCCGCGGCGCCGACAGACGAGCTCATGCCCGGGCAAAACGACATGGCTAGCTTTCGCACCCACCGGTCTTTCCAGCGAATCATTCAAGCTCTCATCGAACGCCAGCCTCCATCGGCCACGGTCGTGTTCGTGCTTCAACACCCGCTGATGCCTCTCGACATTCGGAGTGCGCGAATGACCGTCGGAGCCGCGCGCGCATCGCTCTTCGGCGAGGCATCCGACGGTTCAGTTCCCCTCATGTGCTCCGTAATCAGCGGAGTCGATCCGATAGCACATGTCCGGACCTCGCGAGACCCTGCGAACGACATGTCGAACCTCAGTGTCGGTATCAATCTGGGCGTTGTGGTGAACATGGCAATTTACGTCAGCCAGGTCCTGGAGCACCTCCAGGCGGTGGGGGGTGAAGATTTCGAGTCCGCCTTGGTCGCCGTGTAATCAGTGCTCCATACTCTCGCTGGCGGACGGGGTCAATATTGCGTCAATGTCGCCCATGAATTTAGCTATTGTGGTATCTTCATATGCACTTTCAAACTGAAACAGTTTTTTTTTGTCAGGTGCCCTGTACGCCATCAGTTTCCCAGACTCTGCTCTCATACTCCACCATGTTTTAGACTTCACTAGCTCATTACATTCATAGACACAACTCTCTGCAGCTGTGCCAGCTGTAGGGTCCATCAACGCTTCCAAAAGTTCAATTATTATGTTTTCGCAGTACTGGAAATCTGGCATGGTGAAAAGAGTGCAAATATTGAGGTCTTTGTCACTGTTTATGAAAGCATAACCCGGTTCCAGTTTGCTGACACTGTCTCGTGTGTCGACATCCGACTCCTTAACCCATTGTAGCGTTTCAAAATTATTTTCTAATACGGGGAGCCATTCGTCTTGTGGATGTATCATCTTGACATATGTCATGCTATGTATAATGTCCATGTCTTCATTGTCTTCTACTTTGATTTTTCGGAACCAATCATGTCGACGCGTGTCAAACATTACACAGTACATTTTCTCCTCTATTGTGTCCCCATTCGTTTCATAAACCTTAGTTTCTTTTTTCTTCACACCTTCCACTTCGCTGACGACAGTGCGCAATGCAAACGAGGTTGGGAATTTGACGTAGATAGTGCCCCTGAGGTTCACGTAAAGGTCCTTCTTTTCTTCGAGAAAATACACGTAGTCTCTATGTGAGAAAAAACGTTCGCTTGCTTCAAAAGAGACAGCATCGTTGCTGATTTTCCGGAAAGCTACTTGCTGTTTGTCTAATCGCATAAAACGGGAGCTCTTTTCGTTGATAATTTCTTGTTTGTGATTCTCGACGTAATCTAGCCATGTGAACTGTCCTCGGGTCGGACTGCACACAGTGATTTCATCCATTCGATGACCATATAATATGCGCTCTTTGTATTTGTACAGCGAAAGTACGGTCCTTGATTTCTGATTTGACGTGGATATGCTTGTTACGTCGTCGGGGATCCATTTTAGCTTGTAACTCAAGTCCCCTAGTGTGTTCCCTGTAGCTTCACTTGCGGGTTTGAGAATGGTTTTCACGATTTCTGTGTATGTCCTTCCGTCCAACACGCCATACAAAGACAGAAGTGTCTTTGTTCCCGTCATTATCTTCCCAACCGCGTGTAGGAAAACCATCTTCACGAGAAGACGCTTCCAACACCATGTGCGAATCCCTGCAAATACAGGCCTCCATTTGTAGCTATCCCCGTCCACATCGTGTGTGAACATTTGTTGTGCGTCCGTGTGCTGCTCGCGCAGAATATCAGCACATGTTTTCGGGACGTAAACAAGCATGCGGTCGATTTTATCAGGAATCATGGACCTGACATACGCTGGAAAACAGGGCAGCTCAGTGTCTACACCTGCCTTTTCGTATCGCTCGAAAAACATGTGTTCCTGTGACGTGTGGATGGTACACGACAGACAAGGCTTGTTGTCTTGGACATCCCTGCTGTAGTGCAGCTCTACATCTTCACAGTCCCCCTTTGTTCCTGATTTGCGCATGAACTTTTCTTGCGTCAGTGACACGTTGAGCTCTGAATTGAGAGTTGGGTCTGGGCGCGCGTATGCCAACAACATCCAGAGCCGCAATTCATCGTCTGTCATCTCATGTTCCTCTTCGGTATATTCGCGCAAAAT
>Ga0207938_1000132_pt1 | contig 12612 bp, 10 predicted proteins | sample LakMenEpi15Mar12_FD_150671 | JGI IMG/M metagenome (GOLD analysis project Ga0207938, IMG submission 150671) | Freshwater microbial communities from Lake Mendota, WI - 05MAR2012 deep hole epilimnion (SPAdes) | ecosystem: Environmental > Aquatic > Freshwater > Lake > Epilimnion/Euphotic zone ...
TCTATGGTCTATTTTTTCAAGATTCTTATGATTGGAAAGATCGTCACCACCTATAATACTCAAAGCAGAAGGACGAAGAGAATATCCTCGTTGACCAAACCAACAAGTTCCCTTGTTTTGAGGGATAGCAAGGTCACCACGAATGAAATCTCCATCTTTATTGTTTCTACAATCTTTAATATTAGCATACATCATGCTTTGAAAATTGACAATATTACCCGGATTACCTTCATCGTCAACCGCAGCTCTCATGTCTCCTATAGGCATCATATCAGAGAGAATCACATCTTTTCTCCCTTGAGAGTTAAAGTTTCCAGCAGCATAATCAGGTTGGACTACTGGAAGGGAAGCATAAGAAGAGTCTACTTTGCAGTTGCTATCAAAACCTTCTTCAACCATACCAGCAAAGTCTTCAACACTAGTCATTGTCTTACATGATGAGTCAAATTTCAGACGAATATCGTTTGATAGTCTTGCAGGGTTGCTTAATTGAGTTCTCAACAAAGGTCCTACATTAGGGTTAGTTCCTCGTTGGGAAGGGTTACTCTGAAAATTAGATACTGAATAAAACTGGACTTTATCCGGGTTATTACAGTCTTTATTTGGAACAAAGGCAGAAACTTTATCTACTACAATTTTTCTCGCAGGCATTCCTGTTCCAAAACCTTCTTTTTTATTCGAATTATCGTTAAGCTTAAATGCAAATAGAATTGATACGAGAATCGCAATCAATGCACCAATTAAATTGTTGTTCAACATTTATCTATATCAAAGATATAAATTATTTTTTTGTTTTAATAACAGATTAAAATTCAATAAATTTTAATCTAAACGATACATTAATATCTCGAGACAACACTTATAATATCAGGTTTTATCAACCCTTTATAAGTTAAGTTCGAGACTGCAATCAATGTCTTTATATTAGCATTGTTATTCATCATATTAAATGGATTGATTTCCAGTAATTCTCTAAAGTTATCAAAATAGAACTGATAATGAGTATCAATCAGTTCATACTTACCCTTATAGCAAAAAACACTTTCAACAATATCTCTATAATCTGTCAAATCGAAATCAGCATAAGTATCAATATTATAACCTGCAAGCAATCCAATTATTTTATTTTTATTTTGAAATGTATTTTCAGTATAAGGTGCTTTAATTAGATTTTCAATATTATCAGTATTAATTTGATATTCGATTTTTTCATTTTGAAAAGAATCAATCTTTGTTTTGTATATCCTTTCAATCATACCGAAAAGTATTTCAAACACTTTAACTTGAGAATCAATATTGATTTTTGCTACATTGGCAAAAGTTACCATGTTATCTCTTAGTGATTGAAAGCTCTTTTGAAAGCTTTGAGCAGTATAGTATTCTACAAATATATTTTCAGATTGCGGTAATGTGCAAATTTTGAATCTTTGAATAACATTAATATATGATTGAAGTCTTTCATCATTTGTTGAAGATAAGATATAATCAAAAACCTGTCTTGCATTCCCTTGATTCATAAACTGATTATATACATTCACCTGTTGATACAAACCTTTTGATACTATGCCTCGATTTATCATATATAAAACGAGGTCGATCGGATCCTTGTTTAACTCATGTTTATTTAAAATGATCAGCTCTTCATATTTTCTCGTTTTCGCAAGATAGTTCCGAATATCTTTTGCATTTCTGAAAGGTTTGATAAAGTTAGAAAGTCTGAATATCAAATTGAACTCGTTTGGAGATAATTTTTTAGTTATTATAATACTAAGACTTTTAATTAGTAAGGTAAAGATATCTTGAGATACAGATGAATTGAACATATTAATGAGACCATAATGATACCCATTATGAATAACATGAGACTTCCCATAATCAATTATAATAGGGATAACAGTCGTTGATATATTGTATATTTTGTCATGACCAATTAAATAATCAAACGATATTGGTTTCGGAATCCGTTTCAAAATGATATTCCACGGTGTCAAATCATAATGAACAAAACCACATCGATTCTGAGCAACCTTGAGGGCAAAACACAACTGTATCAAAATAAACATAAACTCATTCATATTGAACTGAGGTCCCGACAGATATTCAGATAATGTCTCTCCTTCGATATATTCGGTTATCACATTGACTTTCTTCTTATTCCTGTAAAGTCCAAATATATATGCGAAATTAGGAATATGTTTCGATAAATTGTTGATAACATTGGTTCCGATATATGCTTCGTTTATATATTCAAGTTCTTTTTGACCTGAACCTTCTTTTGTAGTTTTGATTGCAAAATTGAAGCCAGCCAACTGTTTTAGATTGACGATAGTTGATTCATCCTTAGTCCGTGATAATTCTTGTATAATTTCAAGCTTTTCAAAATTTATATTAAACATATTGGAAATGAACTCAATTCCTTTCAATAGACCGTGACATCTACCCATAGGTGGTATATTATTGATATCTTCAATTGTTTTCGTTGTTTCGGGATATTTATTCTCAGTTGAAATATGTTTGTATTCTTGTTTAACTTGTGTTCTAATTGGAACTGTAACATAGTTTGTTTCTCCCATTTGATTTTTAAGATGAACAAGTAGTTTTTGCATGTAATCAAGAATACCGTGTTTACTAAGATATGTCTTATAGAATTGAAGTGCATTCGTGGCTATTTTTCTACATTCATCATCATGCTCTCTGCACCATTTAATTTGGTCAACAAGATTATCCATATTTGAATTGACTGGAATATAGTGTTCATACGGTTTAAGCAGATTACTAAACCAGAGTTTCCATGATGAATCAACTAAAAGAATCACAGAACCCATACTCATCTCAAGAGATAAACGAAAGGCTGATACATGACCCTCAATATGAATTATATATTTATGACGAGATTGTTCAGCTGGTGTTTTAAACGAAACCAATCCAAAATCAAATGAATCTTTTTCTATCGTTTGTACATATTTTTCATATTGAAGTTTCCTTGGACGAACATTCCATTTTGTAATACCAGCATCAAGATAAGGTATTCCATTTTCATCAGGTTCAGTTGTTAATGATATCTGAGCAACTCGTAATCGTGGATTGGTTTCAATTGTTGTTCCACATCCTGTTGTCGCACCTCTAAATACAGCAGTTGGTATCTTATCTTCCCAAGGAGCACTAAAGTCGTAAAGATAGTTTGCACAAGATGGCGGGAACCAAACTCCATCCTCTTGATTCTTAGCACGAGCCCAATCGTCCCAAGTTGGGTAGAGATAATCAGTATTTCTTTCAGATACGGAATAAGATAAAATAGGAATATACTTCTCGTAGTTGTGCGAAACGAGAGGAACATTTGAACTGTTAAATAAATTGTTATATGGTTCTGTTGAGTCTCTTGTCATGATTGGAAAATCTCTCCTATTAACAAACATCTCGATATCGGGAACTTCCCTTGAAGCACAAAGTTCCTCAAACATTGTTTTAATAGTTGAAACATTGTTTTCACCTTCATGAACAGGAATCTCTTTGCGGAGAATACAACCATTTCCAACCCATTCTTCAAAATTAGGATTGGTTCTCTTAGGATTGAAAGGTCTTTTTTCTAACTTTGAAACATAGTTTAAAAATCCATACATATACTTTTGCTCTTCGTCAAATTTAGAATCGTGTTTAATTTGGTTAGGGCAATATTCGAGATATTTTGGGTCAGCTTTTAAGTACTCGCTCCATTCATTGGTAAAATGAACTTTTGAAAAAGGCAAAAAGACTTTCAACTGATTATTTACGATTTTAATAAATATACCTTTTTTGAACTTGTTAAATATATATCGAAAGGTATCCAATGTCGCTTCACTTGAAATGTTCTCGTTCTTTTCCCATGTAGGAAACTCAAAAGCAGAAAATAGGTTTCCGCTCAAATCTATATCAGCAACAGGTCGATTTTCAATTGCTTTTGCATAACGATATGTTTGAAACTGCTCTTCATCTCCAGCTTTAAAATGATTATGAATGAAATGTTTATAACGGGGATTTGTTGATACTTCGTCTTGTTCATATTTACATTGTTTACACTCTTGTTCATTAGTATAATAGTCAGGGTTCTTTTGAAAGTGTGAAGTAGTCGTCATCTTTATTAAATGGTACTAATTTTTTTGTGTTTCAATTTAATCTTAAATAATTTTCAATATTTTATTTTATAAAATAACTTCTCCTATATAATAAATGTCTTCTTTATCATTAAATGCTTCCCTTCGTGTTTGTAAGGTTGATGTTGGCTATGCTGACAAAATTAATTCTGATAGATTCCTAAATCCAAACAATATGCTTTGTCCCCTTTGGAATGGATTAGATGTTGCGGGACGACCAGTATGTCCTGACTCATTCTACACAAAGTCCGCTGGTTGCAACAGTGCTTTAGATAGAGTCATGGTTGAAAACGATGTTTTCAGACCTAAGTATACTGAATATATTACATTGAATGCCTCTGGTATCAACCAGGGTAACTACCTCGATAACATGCATTACGATAACTCGGTTAGTCGATCTGCTGAGCTTAGAAACATGAACTCTAATAACCCTCACTTTGGACAATCATCAACTCTTGCTGGTAATGTATTTCCCAGATGCAAGGTCCTTAATCCTCAAAATGATGCTGCTGCTGCGGGACAGAACACTCGTATGGTTAACCAAGCCATGAATGCGAAAGAGGGTTTCGACCGACGATGCAATGCCGGTTTTTAAACTTCTTTTTCTTTGGAATTAAGAATAATTTAAAGAGATACATAAACAATCCTAAATACAGACATGGAAAATCCAAGTAAAGACAAGCTAATTTCATTCCTTCAAAACCTAATCATATCCGTAGATCAAGATAACCTCTCCAACAAGCAATACAAAGCTATATGTGAATTTTACACTTGCTACAAATTCAAAGAAAGGAAAAACGAATTTACTTTTTCAACTGAAGATTACCTTAAATTTTTATCTCTGGGTTGGTATATATATTCTCAAATGGAATAATTTACAATATCATTTGATATTGTAAATACACATTATTTACTTTTCAATCAGAAATGTATCATCAAATAGTTTATTTAAATTGAAAAGCCATTCAATTAACAAAAGAATAAACAAAATGTCAATTCGCATATCAATCGATAACCTATCATATGAACAGAAACATAAAGTTGATAATGACCTTGAAATCAAGATTGAAAATTCAAATAAATACGGTCCTAAAAATATGACTCGTTCTATATACCCGTACGATATAATAGATAACGATGTTATTATACCCCTAGGTTTCGCTTCAAGTGAACTCAATATACCAAGACCTCAAAGAGACTCATTCCCAACTTTTGATTGTCTAACATTTGGTGGTTCATTACGAGAAGAACAAAAGCAGATTAAGAAAGAAGCTCTAAAGTTCTTAAGTTCAACTGGAAGTGTAATAATCAGTGCATACCCTGGTTTTGGAAAGACTTGTACATCAATCAATATGGCAATTGGTATAGGCTTTAAAACACTGATTATTGTTAATAAAATAGTCCTTATGAATCAATGGAAAGACAGTATAAACAAGTTCTGTCCTGAAGCTTCAATTCAAATTGTAACTGCAAAAAGTAAAAAACAACAACAATCTCACTTTTATATTGTTAATGCAATCAATGTTCCGAAACTACCAAATACATTCTTTAGCGATATTGGAACATTAATTGTAGACGAAATTCATTTAATTATGGCTGAGTCTCTTTCGAAGTCACTCATGACTGTTTTTCCACGATATCTATTAGGGCTAAGTGCAACACCTTACAGACCTGATAGTCTTGATAAACTAATTGATATATACTTTGGTTCAAATAAGGTATGTAGAAAACTATGGAGAAGTCATACTGTATACAAGGTTAAAACAGAATTCAAACCAGAAATACAATACAATTCAAACGGTCAATTGAACTGGAGTGCCTTAATTGATGAACAAGCAAACAATTATAAAAGAAATGAATTGATAGTCAAACTAATTTTATTATATTCAGATAGAAACTTTTTAGTTCTTGTGAAACGGATATCACAAGGTGAATACATACTGAATAGACTTACAGAATACGGTGAACATGCAACCTCCCTTTTGGGTGATAATCAGGTATTCGATAGAGAAGCACGAATCCTTATTGCTACCGGTCAAAAATGTGGGACTGGTTTTGACCATGATAAACTCGATACATTATTACTTGCTTCTGACTTCGAAGAATACTTCATACAATATCTTGGTCGTATCTTTAGGAAACAAGATACTGAACCTATTGTATATGATTTTGTAGATAAGAATGGAATACTTGAAAAGCACTTCAAAACTAGGAAGGAAATCTATACTCAACATGGTGGAAATATTAAATACTATGATTTAAATAATCTTAATTTTGAAGTTGAAATTCAAGAGGAAATAGTTGAAACAGAGCAAAAACAATAAACATAACATTATTTAATTTTAAATTGTATACAATTTAAAATATAATTACTTTCTTGGTCTTCGTGCTGACGATGTTTTTCTTGTTCTTGGTTTTCTGGTTGAAGGTCTTCGTGCTGACGATGATCTTCTGGTTCTTGGTTTTCTGGATGAAGGTCTTCTTCTGGTTGAAGTAGATCCTAATTTATCCTGCTCCAAAATCGATTGTATAAGCATATATTTATTTTTCCCGGAAATTTTTATTCCTAATCGTTGAGATATAATTATTAATTCACTAATTGTCATACTGGATAAAGCTTTTTTTAATGGTTCACTTGCAGGACTCTGTTGAGGTTGAGGTTGAGGTTGAGGTTGAGGTCTAGAAGGTTTTATAGGACTAGGTCTCCGTTGAGGTCTGGGTCTAGGTATATAAGCTCTCACAGGGGTAGGTTGTCTCACAGGGGTAGGTTGTCTCACTGGGGTAGGTTGTCTCACAGGGGTAGGTTGTCTCACAGGGGTAGGTTGTCTCACAGGGGTAGGTTGTCTCACAGGAGTAGGTTGCCTCATTGGAGTAGGTTGCCTCATTGGAGTAGGTTGTCTCACAGGGGTAGGTTGTCTCACTGGGGTAGGTTGTCTCACAGGGGTAGGTTGTCTCACCTGGGTAGTTTTGCCATTACATGTTTCATTATAAGAAGAAAGAACCTTAAACTGCTCATTTATTAATTCTGTATTTTGACAACCATGATTTCTGTCAGGATGCAGTTTTGTTGCTAATTTTAAAAAATCTTTTCTTACACATGTATTTTTATAGTTCTTCAGATCGTCTAATGATACTTTTCTGTAAGCACAATTTTCATCTGGGAACCTGTCTAACTGTGTAAACATATCAGATAATGTATCGTCTTCGCTTTTCTCGATCTCTTTGTATATAGGGAAACTCCACTCCTCTCTGTCATATATGACTGTTAATAATCCTCGAAGGTCTATAAAACTATACTTATTTACAGCTGTAATTACAGCTGATAATTCGTCAAAAGTTACATCGTTGAAATAACTAAAAAAGAGTCTGTTGTTTAAAAATTCTCTAGCCATTTTTGCAATCTCCGGAGGAACACCTTCTGATGATGGTAGCAGTGAAAACACTAAAATTCCAAATTCCCAAGTTAAAACAGTGGAATAATAAATATTTTTAGGAAGTAATCCTCTCATATTTTTATATTCATATGGAGGGTAAGTTGCCCCAAGTACTCCATTTACAGGAACAGCACTCTCCAAATCTCCGAGCATAAATCTAACATTTTCTTCTTCTATATTGTTTGGTACAGGACATTTGAACAAAATATTTTCAAGCTTCATATCAGTATAAAATCTTCCAAGTTGAAATAGACAATCAAGTTGTTTCCAAATAGAGACACAAACACTATATAGAATGTGTCTAGGTATACCATTTCTGTATTTATCTATCATTTTACGAGCCCAATCATGTAGGTCTCCTTCTGCTAGTTCCATGAAGTATACAAACTTATTATTTATCTTGAGACCATCAACATATCTAACATGCAAGACTGCACAGTCACTCATTCTAAGTTGATTTGCAATTTCTTCTTCGTTATTACTTGATGTAATTTTAACTGCAATATTAACTTGGTTTACATTGTCGATAAACTTGAATACTGTACCGGCTGTACCTTCACCTATAGGTTTATCAACTCTATTCAAATTGAAGGTCATGTTTTTTGTTTTTACAACTATTATTTTCCCATCGTTGATGAGGTTTAAATTATCTGAATTAAATTCAGGACCAAATAGATACTCTTCCAACTTCATTTGATTATCGTAGTTTTCATCTCTTCTATCGCATATAGCCATTTATTATTATACGAAATAAATTAATTAAAACTAAAAAGATACAGAGTCTGATTTACATCGGCTAGTATTTCATCTCTTATATTCATAAGATCTTCGCTGTATTTTCTCTTTGTATTTCCAATTAGTTTAGGAAGAATATCAGTGAGCCAACTTGCAAAATCCGATAAATAACTAAACATTTGTTTATCAGTTAAATTTTGAACTGTTAATTTAGAAACTTTATTCATTTTAATTCTAGATTCACTTTGTAAAACTTCTCCAAATCTATCGATGTTTGTAACCAGACTGGTAAACAGTCTATCTGAAGCCATATGTCTTGCATATGATTTTGTTTGAAAATGATAAATTTTAACCTGGTTTTGAACTTCAAGTAATATGATGATAGCGGATGCTGAATTTGTTACCGATGCCATTTATTATATGGTTAGATAAGTTAATTTAAATAAAACTATCGGATAACAAATGGAATATACGGTAAAAGGATTGCCTAATATAGGATCTTCATGTTATTTTAATTCATCTATACAATTATGCAAATTGATTTCAGACTTTAGTTTTAAGGATGAAAACAATAGTCAAAATTTATTTATAACAGATATTCAGTCTGTTTTTGATGTTGAAAATAATCAAGAAGAATTAAATAAGTATTTGAGGTTATATAGTTTTATCTGTCAAAGTATGCAGTATCAACCAGGAACACAACAAGATGCTTGTGAAGTGGTTCAGTTTATAGTAGATAAATATGTTGATCTTATACAGCAAGATATATACAAAAACAAGCTGATTTGCAGTTCAAAACAGATCATAACATGTTTAAACTGTAATAAATATAGATTTGGTCCTGAGGATATGGAAAGTATGATTATATCACAAGAATTAAATAATAGTAGTAATGAAGAGATTGATTTTAAGGATTTTCTTATTAGCATGATATCGGCTCATAACATAAATGAATTGAAAACAGAGTGTGATTGCAGTTCGCCTATAGCTCAAGTTCAAACCATATTTACAAATTTACCTGAATATCTGTTTATTAAAGTTGGAAGATGTAAATCTGATTTTACTAAAATTTATAAAAGTTTAAAGTTCGAATATGAATTTGATATTGATTATCCTATGAATTTAGAAAAAAGTATAGAAGGAACCGACACTACAAAACTGAATAGACATTATGAATTGATTGGAATTATTCTCCATCACGGAGAAAGTATAAATAACGGACATTACTCGTCAATTGTCAGATTGCAAAACAATTGGATTTATTGTGATGATATGATGATTCGTGATTTTGATATGAACTCAACGACTGATATAGAATACATACAAAAGAATTGTTGTTTACTCTTGTATCGACATTTAACGAATTAATCAAATTCAATATGAATTCATATTGAATTATAACCAATAAGAAATTTACAATCTCTTATTCATACAAGATTTATTAAGCATAACATTCATCTGATCTTTATCAGAATACTTCTTGAGATATTCAGGATAGCATGGATATACTACAGAACATGCAGACTCAAAGCAGTGATTAATCTTTTCAGGTTCAGTTTTTTCCTCAATATATATTCTTTTAATTAGAGGTCTGTAACCAGCTTCTCTTTCTGCTATAATTGGAACTTCAGACTCAGGCATACCCCTATACCATCTTCTATACGGAAGTTCATCATAATCAGTAATAACTTGACTTACATTAGACTGTGTAGCATAATATGGAGTTTCATTATACTTTTTCCTTTGAATTTGATATTGAATATTTGCCATATTTTGAAGATTGACATCAATTGAAGATGTATCGTGAATAGACATTTATTAATGAGATAAAAAATAAATACAAATAATAAATGTATAACTATGCTTTTTATGCTTACATGTTTTACAGAGGATTGAATGCATCATCTTCCGTTGAAAATGCTCTTGGTTTTGTATCGTTTCTTAAAAACTTATATCGATGGGTTAAAATGAAGACTATAAAAGATATAGACGAGACTGAAATGGGTTGGGTTCTGATATTTACCGATAACAGAAGTTTGATAGAATACTAGTTACAGTTTAAAAAGAGATTGAAACTGTGTGTTTTATTTTCACTTTAATTAAAGTGAAAATATAATGTTATAATAAATTTAATTAGTATCAAGCTTTTCTTCAATCTGTTCATAGCATGAATATATAATATCGAGGAAGTCATAATATGCTTTTTTCATGTATTCATTTGATATGCCTGAATGGATGACCTTTCCAGACTGAAATACAAGGAAAGTGTTGTATCTATCATATGCCTTCTTTTTCTGCTCTTTTTCAGGTAAAGTGTCGAGAAACTCTTGATATATCGTATAGTTTTCAATCCATGTTTCATCTTTAAAAACTAGCTTTTTAATTTGTAGTTGAGTGATGTCTTCCTCTAGAGGAATTTTGATATTTAGTCCAGTATAACCAAAGCTGGTTTCAAGGAGGCAATGTAAGTTATCCTGTTTATTAATCATATGTTGATTAAGTTTCTCTCGTTCCACAAAAAACCCTAAGGAAAAATCTATATTTCTCATCGATGGTATTACAAGGAAATACGGGCTTTCATCAGTATCAATTGTGTAAAGGTCTCTATTATCTTTCATCATGTTCCAAATATATTTAATACAATTTTCAGCATGCTCTTCAATCTTACAACCTGTGAGTTGAAAAGTACCATTTCTACATACTTTAAAATTGATAAACTTATTAATAATGAACATAACTACAGTCAACGAATTTCTAAAGAATTTCTTTTGTTTTTTAGGCTTGATTCGAACTCCTTTTAATTTCCCTTCAAATTCTAGAGAAACGATTGACCCATCAATAAGTTCGGTATTTTTAGTCTCATTTTCAACCTTCTTTTTTCGTCCCCGCTTTTTCGGGACGACAGAATATGGTGTTACATCTAAAAAATCAAACAGTTTATCAAGCTTGATTCTTATATTACCAGAAGAGGTAAATGTTCTAGTCGATACATCAATATCATCGAAGTTTGGAAATTCATGTTTTTTAAAGTTGCATATCAGTTTCTTTTTAATTGATGAAGCCATTTTTCTATTTAAAAAAATCTTCTCTTTAAATTCAATTTAAATTATTACTTTAAATCATTACTGGATGAATTTAAATTGGAATTTATAATTTTATTTTAAACTAGAATCTAAATTCAAGAGAATTTAAATATAAATGACAAACACACCGATAATTAACGGTAAGACTGATAATCTTTCTGATGTATTGATGATTATTGGTCTTTCCTTATTAGCAATAGGTACATTTCTCTTATCTTTATACTACTTTGTTCCGAAGAAGAAACGACTAAATTTATTCAAATAATAGTAGTTGTAAATCAATATGATTTACAACTTAAAATTTATTAATAGTTTATGGTTTGAATTTCAAACTGATCATTACAATTATCATAAAACATATATCGAACTGTAAGACCAATATGATTTGCAAAAAATGATTCAGGATACTTTAATATTGGTTTTAGTATACCAAATAATAACTTATACCTCTTATCAAGGTCAATACACTCATTTGTTTTACTCTCTCGGAATGAGTATTTGTCTGGATTGAACCTGATAAAATGAACATTTTCACCACAGTCCTGATGTATCGTCATCATTCTCATTTGTTCACATTCACATGCATATGACTTATGTTGATTCTCGTCATTCTCAACTATAATCACTCCATAGTTAGTTTGAAACACAAAATCAGGTCGTTTCTTTGAACATCCATCTGAAGCTGTTCTATCGTTTACAAATTGTAATTTTTTAGAAGTTAGAAACTCCATCATTTTATTCTCAGTATATTTCATACGGGTCAAATGAACCCGAGAGCAAGCAAGGAGACATTTCCCTTCATCATCACAAATCAATTCAGTTAGGTTGCAGCTAACACATGTTGAAGTTAGTTCTGAACGGTAATCAGAAGGACTATGATTATCACAATATAAAAATGGTCGACTTCCAGTTTCAGAATGAGTTGAAATTCTCCTACATTTTGAGGTCTTACAATTAGTAACCTTAAATTCAGTTTCTTTATTACGATGATTAGAGCAATGTATTCTACCGGTTAAATGTGAACCAAAATAAGGTCGCTTTTCACAGCCATCTTCTAAACATGTTTTATGCACAACATCTCTCATCCCTTCCTTCTTATGAGCATCACAATATAATCTTTTATTTTTTTCAGTTCCAAAGGAAGGTTGTTTTTCACAGCCATCTTCTAAACATGTTTTATTCACAACATCTCTCATCCCTTCCTTCTTATGAGCATCGCAATATAATCCT
>Ga0207938_1000133_pt1 | contig 12529 bp, 11 predicted proteins | sample LakMenEpi15Mar12_FD_150671 | JGI IMG/M metagenome (GOLD analysis project Ga0207938, IMG submission 150671) | Freshwater microbial communities from Lake Mendota, WI - 05MAR2012 deep hole epilimnion (SPAdes) | ecosystem: Environmental > Aquatic > Freshwater > Lake > Epilimnion/Euphotic zone ...
TATAAAGCATATTGGGCAATAAAGCACACTACAAAAATAATGATTAATTATTATAGCACTCTTAGTGGGCGACAACCAGATCCGCGCCCTTATCCTAACATTAGACATTTTCCTATTGAACACTACGAACCTAATATGAAAGGAGAATTACAACGCTTTAGAGATGTATGGCATCATACTGAAGTAGGAAAGCAAAAATATAAAAATGAATTATGGGATTTTGCGCATTATAATTATTATCAAGAAGAACCTGAAGATGAACCGCTCAATATTCCTGAAGTAACAAATGTTCATGTATATGACGTATTAACATACTATATTTTAGAATTAAACAGGATGCTTGAATATTTAGCCACTTATAGAATTAGCGTTGTAAGAGAACTATTAGATGCCATAAATAATGATTTGGCATATATAACTAATAGAATCCACACTTTATATGGTAGAGGTTTAATCCGACCTGTTGCTCCGCAAAATACTGAGCAGGATTATCATAGACCTAATTTTATAATTACTATTCCTGAGTTAAGCTAATTACATTTCGCGTACAAATACGAAGTGCTCTTTATTTACAAAATTATGATCACTATTACAACCATTTAAATCTTCACCGCATAATAAAATAATTTCATTGGGTTTATATATACTACAAATCAAGTCATAATATGGCATTCCTCTATGATAAGAACCATATATTATAATATCATAATATTTATTTTTTATATTGTCAACTACATTAATATCTAATTTAACATCATGTACTGATTCTTCTAATAAATTTGTATAAGTCATCCCTTTACCATAAAAATTTGAATAATTTTTATTTTGTGATTTATAAATATGGGGGATTTTAGGATAATCATGACAATCGCTTCCAAAAATATATTTAAATCCATGTAATGTTAAACATCTTAAACAATCAGGTCCGACATCTCCCGACAAATATAATATTTTGCTTACATTTTCATAATTTGTTTTTTGTAATATATATTTTGCTATTTTATCTGTAGTTAAATAATTTTTTGTATATTCTAATAATTTATTTTGTAAAATAACATACTCATTTATAACTTCTATAGTGAGTTCATTTATTTTTTTATTAGCAAATTTATTATTGTATAAGTCAATTGCTTCAAATAATAATTTTTTTGGAAGTAAAAACAGAGTATTTATAGGACATTCATTAATATCAATAAATAAAGGGACACATCTATTTGCTAATATTTCATAATGGCGTAAACAATCCCATCCACCTTTTTTTCTTGTTATTGCAAAATATGATTTTTGATATTCGTTATAATATTCTTGTTCAGTATTATAAATATATGTACTTGTGTTTCCAGGTATTAGATTTGATAAAATTTTTGTTTTTTGAATATTTATATCACATATTTTTTCTTTAGGAATACTTAATGTGATTGGAAATAACATTATTATTCTAAGTATAATTATTATTCTAAGTATAATTATTATTCTAAGTATAAATTTATTATAATATTATATTATAGTATGGCATTAAGACAACCCCCTATTTTAATAAATCCTACAAATAGGGCAAAACCTAGACAACCAAAAGAACAACATTCAACATTGCACCATAGATATAACTATCCATTAATGTATAAAGACATCTGGGAACCAGATCTATTTTCTCAAATTTATAATGCTAAACAACATATGGAATATGCCGACGCGTTAGATTTTATTAAAACTATTATGAGAGATTTTGTTGAGCAAAGAGAAGATAGATCAAGAGACAGAATTATGGAAAATATTGGAATAAATATGTTTAAAACAGACTTGCTTGCTGATACTTTTTTTGTAATAGATTATAATTTCTTAATGATGAAATTTAGATTAAACAGAGACGGAGATTTGCCTAGAAAAGCATTAAAAATTAATGCCCTTATTAATGATGTGCTATTGCCTTCTTATAAAGCAGTAGTATGTATTCAAGATGTTTTAAATACTATGATAAAAATATTATTATATTCTAGAAGCAGACTTGAAGCTAATAATCTTGAACCAGTAGCATCTGTATTAGATATTATAATAGATGAAGACTTAATAGAAGAAGTAGCAAATGAAGATGACTCACAAACATTTAATGAATTATGGGAAAACGATGAGTCTGCTTTTCCGATACCAGAAACTATTACTATTACTCCACTAATGGTATTAGAATATTACGTACATAAATTAAATAAATTAATAGCTAAATTGCACTATTATAAAATTAGTATAAATGAAACACTTATAAACTCTATAAATCCAGGTTTAATGTCTTTAAATAATAGTCTAAAACTAATATATAATTATGATCCAAAATGGCTAATAGTTGTTGAAAACACAAAAAAAACGCGGTCTTTTACACCAAAGAAAACAAGAAGAAACTCTAAACGCTCATCTAAACGCGCAACAAAATCAATATAATGTTTTTTATATTATTTTATTTTTTATTTTTTATTTTTTATTTTTTATTTTATTATAAATTATTTTTGAATAAAATAAAAATTAAATTATGAATTAACCACTACACATTAGGCAGTCCTTTTTTTCTTCTTCTTCGTCTTCATTAGTGTCGCTCTTTTCCTTATCGCCTTTTCTATTAGGTTCAATTGTAAATTGCTGTGCTTGATGTCTTGCTTTTCTGCGTAAATAATATATTCCAGTTTTAAGACCCGCCTTCCAACTATAAAAATGCATATTTGTGAGTATTTTTGAATCGGGGTCTTCAATCCATAAATTCAAACTTTGCGACTGACAAATAAACGCGCCTCTATCCCTAGACATATTAATAATTTCTTTCATAGGCATTTCCCATACTATTTTGTATTTTTCTTTTAAGTGTGGTGATAAATTTTGAATATGACTAACACTGCCTTTATTGGCAATAATACTATTTTTCAATTCTTCATTCCATAATCCTAATTTCAATAATTCTTCTACTAAATATTTATTTACTAATACAAAATCACCTGCCAAAGTTTTCCTACTATAAATATTACTAGTAATTGGTTCAAAACATTCATTATTACCCAAAATTTGACTTGTGCTTGCGGTTGGCATAGGGGCAACTAGCAAACTATTGCGAATTCCATAAGTCATAATATTTTCCTTTAAAGTTGCCCAATCATAACGCCCGGGTGTAGGAGTAACATTCCATAAATCAAATTGAAGTTGTCCAAAACTTGCCGGAGAACCCTTAAAAGAACTATATGCTCCTAAATATGTTAAATCAAGATTTTCAATTTCTGCCTTAATTGGATTAGCAATTTTTAAAGCCTCGGCAATTACTTTATCATTACTAATAGCCGCCATAATTGAAGCATCTGTAACATTATAAATATCATATTCTCTACATTCATCTTCATCTGAAATAAAAGTCCAATTATTTAGTTCATATTGCTCTTTTAAAAATTTCATTGCTTTAAAACGCTCTTTTGCCAATAACATACTTTTTTCAAGAGACGCATAATATATTGTTTCAAAAATTTTAATATTTATTTCTTTTGCTTGATCCGAAATAAAAGGCAAGTCCATTTTAAAAAACACATCTGCTAATCCTTGAACACCAATACCAATAGGGCGATGTTTAAAATTTGATCTCCTTGTTTTGGGAGTAGGATAATAATTAATATCAATTACATTATTTAAATTATTTGTAACAACTTGTGTTACCTCATATAATTTGTCGTAATCAAAAGTCTTATCTTCTTTAACAAACATTGCCAAACCTAACGAGGCTAAATTACATACGGCTGTTTCTTTTGAATCAGAATATTCAATAATTTCTGTACATAAATTAGAACTTTTAATAGTTCCAAGATTTTTTTGATTAGACTTATTATTTGCCGCATCTTTATATAAAATATAAGGTGTTCCTGTTTCTACTTGCGAATCTAAAATCTTAATCCATAAATCGCGCGCATTTATTTGCTTGTTAAATTTGCCCTCGGTCTCATATTTTAAATATAATTCTCTGTAAGCATCGCTATGGCAATCGCTTAGTCCTGGGCATTTATCCGGACAAAATAAACTCCAAGTTTTATTACCCATAACTCGCTCCATAAAGAGATCGCTAATCCATAAGGCATAAAATAAATCCCGACATTTGCTTTCTTCATCTCCGTGATTCTTTTTTAAATCTAAGAAGTCCTCAACATCTGGATGGTGTGGTTCAATATAAATAGCAAAACTTCCATTACGCTTACCTCCCTGATCAACATAGCGCGCCGTTTTATTAAATACCCCTAACATAGGAATAAGTCCATTTGAAGTTCCATTTGTTCCTCTAATATAAGAACCATTTGCGCGAATATTATGAGCGTGTAGTCCAATACCTCCTGCCCACTTAGAAATTTGCGCACATTCTTTCAATGTATTAAAAATGCCTTCAATTGAGTCATCTTCCATACCAAGTAAATAACAAGAACTTAATTGTGGTCGTGGAGTTCCAGCATTAAATAGTGTTGGAGTAGCATGAATAAAATATTTTTGCGACATTAAGTCATATGTTTCTTTAACTTTTTCCATATTGGAACCATGAATTGTAATTGCCACGCGCATAATTAAATGTTGTGGGCGTTCAATAATTACTTTGTTACAGCGCATTAAATATGCGCGCTCTAACGTTTTTAAACCAAAATAATCAAAAAAATAATCTCGTTCATAATCAATCATAGCATTAATACTATCCTTGTATGTTTCTATAATTTCCATTATAGAAGTTTTAATTAATCTAAAACTATTGTTATTACTATCTCTGTAATCGTATAATTTTTTAGTAGTTTCATAATAACAACTACTTGTATTTTTATGTAAATTAGACACAACAATAGCACTTGCTAATTTTGTATAATCAGGATGAATGGACGACATAGAAGCACATTGTTCGGCAGTTAATTCATCGATTTTAGTAGTTTGAATATTATCATATAATTGATCGATCACTTTTATTGCTAATTGAGCAAAAATAATATGTTGTAAATTAAAATGTTTTCCTAATGATTTAATGCGCTTTAAAATTTTGTCAAAAGAAATCGCCTCCCTTTTTCCATTACGCTTAAGCACATACATATCTAAATCATTAGATTTATTATTTCTCATAATTAATTTATAACTAATAATATTTATAAATTAATTTTAAATTATAACAATATATTATATATTATATATTGTATTATATAATATATATTGTATAATGTATTATATATTATATATTATATATAATATTAAATTTTAATTAAGCACCCCGCTTTCGGAAAATCACTTTTTTCTTTGTTTTCTTCATATTTCATTTTTTGCTTTTTACTTATACGCTCAGTATAAGTTCCCGCCTCTTTTTCTTCAATTAAATTATTCCAAAATATTTCAATATAAGGTTGAACATTTTTAAACCATAATTTATTTCTTAATACTAAAACGCAACTTATGACTTCTAATTTCCAATAAATATTTCTTACATATGTTTTATTGTTATTCTTTAAAAGTTGTGTTTGTGTCCAAGTAGTGTATTCTTTATTATCAATTTTGCTCATAGCAAATGGAGGATATTCATAATGAACACCACCATTTGTATCACAAAATTGCATAATAAATCCACGATAGTTATCAGAAACATCATCTAAATAATCTTCTTGTGATAAATATTCTGTAAACTTGGTTTCTAAAAAGTCGCACTCATTTAAATTACATACTTCCATTTGTAGCTGCATTTGTATCCAATATGGTGGCATAGGAATACCGTCAATTTCTCGCGAAACCACATTTTTTATTTCAAGCATTCTACCATAAAGCGGACTATTTTCATCACATACAATACCGTCTGGAGATGCGGCAATATAACTATATTTATTATGTTTAACACAACCAAATTCTGATACAGTTGTATTGTTAATAAATTCATAATATAAAATAGACACCCGTTCAAATTTCTGTCCCCAGTGCATTGGGGAATTTAAATTAGTAGTTTTAAATTTATTTAAATCAATTGGTTCTGATTTCTCAATAATTAATTGTGATTGACTATAATCGCTAATAAAAATTTTATATATATTAGATGCTGTAAGTGCGGAGTTTCTAAAAATATACCAATCATCGCTTCTTTGTTCTGGTTGTGGAATAGTTTTCAAATATGTAAGTTGTGATTTAATTTTAATAAAACTTTGAGAGTCTTTTGCTAGATTTGATTTTCTTACATATGTTTTTTTATATGATCTTCTTGGTATATAAAATTTAAATACTATATTTTGGCACAACTTAATAGTTAAACATAATAATTTATATGCTTCAGTTTCACTAATACTAAATAATTTACTTAATAAGTTATTTTCTATATATTGAGCAACTAATAGGTCATAATGTGCTGTATATATTTCTTCGTATAAATCGCAATACATTATTTGTAATAATTCAGAATTAATGTAATCTAACATATAGTCTATTGTGCTTACTAAAAATTGCGAATAATTTGTTTCTATTTCTTTGTTTGTAAGATCTAGTACCGATCCAATATTAAATTTTGTAATTAAATAATTAAAATAGTTTGTATAGTTTATAGATTTCATAGGGTTCATTATTTAATAATATAATTAATATTATTAAATTATTATTATATAGTTTAATAATAAGATAAATCAATTTTTATAAAATTGATTATTTGAAGAATTCATTGTTCAATATTTCATTGTTCGAGTATTTTTATACTTCTAGTATTTTTATAGTTCTGGTTTTTGATTTGTTTTCTTGTGGTAGGCACTTTACAGTTGATATATGTTTCTCGTCTTTTTTTAACGCAAAAACTCTGTTAACATTATCAAAATGTAAATTTGGTATAGCATTAATAATTCCTTTATCTTTATCATAATTAACATCTTTTACCTTAGTTAATGCTTTACGTTCCAAACATTTTAATAAATATTTTTTACATTTACCTACTTCGTCCTCATTTAACGTATATTTTTTTTCTAATAATTCTACATGATTAATTAATTTTTTTACTTTTTGAGTTTTATCTAGTTTGCTCCAATTCTCTTTTTGATTTGCGGATGTTTCATCTTCTAAATATTTTGATAAAGTATTATTATTAGTATTATTTACATCGGGGACTATTTCATGCCCATTGAGCAACATTGTTTTATAAGCAATGTTTTTTAATTCTTTACAATAATCAGTTTTTTCTTTTTTGTTTTTGTCAGATATATTGTTTTTGGGGTTAGATTTCCCTTGTATAATTTCATCTAATGTATTAGTTTTTTCTGTATTGTTACTTTCATTGTTACTTTCATTGTTACTTTCATTATTGCTTTCATTATTGCTTTCATTATTACTTTCATTATTGACTTCTTCTTTTAATGCCAGCATTATATTTTATTATATTTAATAAATTTATAATTTTATATATTAATCATATATTAATATATTAAAAATAAAATATAAAATAATACTAACATATAGTTGGATAATGAGCAAAACAATATTATGTAAATTGTCTAAAAAATTTAATTATAAAAAAATAGAAAGTATTGAAGAAAGTGTTGGAGAAAGTATTGAAGAAAGTGTTGAAGAAAATAACACTAGTACTAATATAAGTAGTGTTAATATAACTAGCGCTAATAGAACTATTGTTAATAATAATTCAATAAGTGAAAAAAAATCATATTTACAATTATTAAATAAAATTAAAGCTTCAGTTGCTGATCCAAAAACAAATATTACAGATATAAGTTCTAGTATAATTAATGTATATGATAATTATGAAGAGCAATTATTATGCTTACATAAATTACTTAATGGCGTTGTGTTTGATGAGAAAAAATATTTTATTCAAGCATTAAAAAATAAACTAGACTCATATAAACAACAAGACAAAAAAAAAACATACGATGAATATGATAATTTTATAACATTGGAAAATGTTATAGAAAAATTAGTCGCCTATAATATGAGATGTTATTATTGTAATAACAAAACATTAATATTATTTAAAAATGTGAGAGATGATTATCAATGGACTCTTGATAGATTAAATAATTATGATGAACATAGCAATACTAATACCATAATATGTTGCTTAAAATGTAATTTACAAAGACGCAGGAAAAATAGTGAAAAGTTCAAATTTACGAAACAATTAGAACATAACTTATTGCTTTTAAAAAAAATTGATTAAAAAAATTGATTAAAAAAATTTGATAAAAAAAATTGATTAAAAAGTATTTATTATATATAATTAGTATTTATAAATAATAACTGTTATTATATTAAAAATGTCAAACTTAACTGTTAAAAAATCAAAACAAATTAACAAAATATTAGAAGTGTTAAATAATACTACTATTTCAAGTATTGATTATGTATCAACAAAAGAACCCTTTTTTTGGAACATTAATAATAGACAAGCATTTCAACAATTTAATAATTTATTTGTCAATGCTCAAATTCCAGAAGGGTTAAATAGAAATATCAAAATATTATATCAAATTTTAGGAGATCAAAAAAGAGAAATTTATTATGGACCATGGACTATTATGAGTTTAAATGAAGCATTAGAACGCTATAAAGTAATTTGTGCTAAGGGACAAAGTAATGTATTTGATATTGGATATAAATATAGTGGTATGGGTTATATTGATGTTTTGAGTTGTGATTTGACTAACCATCTATTATTTTATAGACTTGATGGCGGTTCCAATGACTATGACAGGCAATATAATTGTAATGAATTAATTAAGAATGGATCGCAACCTTATAAAAAGTTTTATTTTAGTGAGTGGTTTTATAATGTATTATAAACAAATATTATTATTTATGTCTGTGTTTTCTTGTTTTTCTTGTTTTTCGTCGAAAAATGCGTCTTTTCTTAAATGATTTTTTGTTCTTTTTATTATGGCGTTTTTTTTTGATGGTTTTTCTTTTCTTTAGATTATGAAAGCGACTACGAACACCATAAGCAAGTTCAGGATCTTCAGGTACGGTTTCAATAACTAGTTGATTTTTATATATGTTGGGGTTTTGTTTTTTTTGCTCGTCTAGTTCATCTTGTGTAAGATAAGCATAATGAACATAAATTTTATCACCGTAATACTTGTAAGGTTTAAAGTTTCCATATTGATTAATCAATACATCATAAGAAAATTCAGCACAACATGACAATGGTGCACGACCTTCATATTTATAAATAACTTTTTCATACTCTATTTCTCTCATTCTATCAATTGTTTCTGGATTAATTCTTCGATCAGGATCACCTGATTTAATGTAATCTGGATTATCATTATATAAACCTGAGTCATTTGTGTCTCCTCCTATAACAGCTAACTCTGGAGTAAAGACAAATACTTCTCTTGCTGCCTCCATGTAATCTCCAATTGCCGGTTTAAGCGATGTATTTGTTAATGTAGGCTCATTTGGTCCGTGTAAGTTAATTAATACTACTCCTGGATTAGATGTTTTAACACAAGAAAAATTTCTACCAAGATTAGTAGGGTTGGAACTATAGTTTGAATGTAATCCTAAATCATTACCGTAAAAACCATCGAACTCTCCCAGAACGTCTGTGTTCCATATTGTAAGTACTGTTGGATAAAGTGAGTTTCCACCTTTGATTACTTCTATCGAATAAGCTACAAAACCATAGTTTTGACCATTATTACCTATATATGTACCTGTTGTATAATATGAACCTTGTGGTAAACAAGATTTTCTTTCATTGATGTATGAAACTGTATCTGAAGCAAGAAGTTCTAATAATGCTTGATAACCTCCATTAAATGGAGGGTTTCTTTCAATCATGTCTCTGTCATTCATTTCTTGAAAGTACATTATAGTTGGATTTCTTAGATTAACAAAATAATCTACTAAGTTTGCTGCGTTTTTCCAATATGCTCTTCGATCGGGGTTTTTATTTTGCGCTACGAAGTATGCTTCACTGCCCGTCGCAATACCTAAATCACTAGCAAAACTCATATTATAAGTTAATGCTATTAAAGGTTGTTCTATGTCTTTTATAAAAAACTCCATAAACACGGGTTTGTGGTCAGATGTTTTTGAAAATCTAGGGGGTAAGTAAACTTCTGACGGTGATTCTGAAACTTCAGATGATTGTGACGATGATTGTGACATTAGTTATAATATTTAATATATTATTAAAATAAAATAAAATATTATACATTATTATAATATGGCAAAAACAAGAAAAGTTGGACAACGGAGAAAGTTAGTAAAAAAACAGAAATCTAGAAGGCAAGCCAAAGGTTATGAGCAAATGGTTCCTGCTTATCTCTCTAAAATGTTAAATAAAGTTAGTTTAGATACATATAATAGAGAATTTGTTGATAGTGGAAAGCCATCGGTAGTGTCAAGAATACTTTCATATTTACCTAAGCGAGACGTAAAAGGAGCAATACATAGAGCAGATAAAGCAGATTATGAACGTCGTTTGAGAGAAGCACTTATACTCAATAAAAAAATATTAAGTGATCAAGAAGCGTTAATAAAACAATTAAAAATGTCGGGCACAGATGGACCGTCGCGTAGAACACGTAGTAGCGGTAGACACGCAACAGATCCAGTACTTGAAGATTTAGAATTAGAAGCGTATCATACTAAGTGGTCTATTATGCAAATTGAAAGTTTATTATATCGTATAGAAAGAAACGCGTTAGATGACCTGCCTCAAGGTTTTACTAATTATAGTGAATTTCGTACAGAAGCACCTGGATGGGATATGCCAAGAATGACATATACAACAAGATTTAGACCACCTGGATATCCTAATTGGAGATAATTTAATAATTTAATTATATATAAGTTTAGTTATTTTTGTTTTTATCTTTATTTTCTATGTTTTCTTGAATTATCTCTAACCAATGGTCTTCTATGTGTTGCTTTTATGTTTCTTCTTCTTTTTACTTTTGTTTTGCGATATTTTTTTCCAGAAGCATTTGCTGCTGCATCAGCCAGAATATCAAGTCCGGATAAAGACTGAACTATGTCTTCTAAATTTAATGGTAAAACATTTTGACGTTGAACAGGTGGCGGCTCAGAACGATTAGACATAGACACAATGGGACTATGATAGCGAGGACTAGAACGACTAGAACGACTACTAGAACTTGAGGTACTAGAACCAATTGATCTACTAGAGCGACTACTAGAACGTGAAAGATTATATGCTCTGGGATTATCTCTTTGTTCAATACTTTGCGCTAAATTATCAATACCTCTAAGAGCAAATGTATCAATCATAGAAGATATATTTCTTAAACTAGCTATTATACTCTCCACATCAGTAGGTTGAATAGGTTCTCTGTCAATCCAAGAAAATTTTTCTCTTTGTGAAAATATATGAAAACTATACATATTCATTTCTGCTAAAGATGTAGTAATTCTGTCATTAGTGTTGCCATATAGCAGGTGGGAAATTCTAGCAAAAGTATCGTTAAAATCATTTAAATCTTTATTTATTTGTTTAACAAATATTCTCAAGGCAAATAAACTTGGATGTGCTAAATATGCTGAAACAGTTCCGTTTGCTGCGTCTCGAATAGCAACTAGTTTTGGTTTCAAGCCTATTACTAGTCTATATTCTTCTGATATAGGCGACATTTTATATATAATAATATTAAATATGAAATGTTATAATATTTTATTTTTGATTTTACATTAGTGTTTACGTTTTTTGCCTTTTTTATATGTAGAGCGACGTTGTCTTTTACCGCGTGCAACATTTTCATTTATAGTTAATGATAAATATTCGTTATTCATTGTATCAAGTTCGTTTTGTAATTGGTCTTTTTGTCGCGTTAATTCTACTATGTGTTCATTTAAAGTTCTATACTTGTTTTGTTCTCTAGTTATTGTTCGTAACATTGATTGTGCTTCTACTCTTAGTGGTCTAATCTCTTCATTAATATAAGCATCGAGAATTCCATGAAGACGATTTGCCTCATTATAACGACTTACTATACCTTCTTCATCGTTGGGATTTGTTCTAGTATAATCATTATAATGGCGTAGTGACCTAGCATATGTATTTCCAAAATTACCCTCCGTTTCTTCTTGATTGCGTCGCGTTATTTCTTGAGTTAAATAGCGCACTCGCTCTCTAGCACTATTAGCTGTGTCATTTGCCAATGTTGCTTGCTCATTAAGTCTAGTTATTTTATTATCTAATTTAGCTAATTTAGTTCTTAGTTTTGCTATTTCTCTAAATAAAGTTTGTCTTCTATTAAATATAACTTGTTGTTGTGATGGTTGTCGTGATGATACTCTTCTTGTTGGTGTTGAATCTATTAGTCGAGAAACTAGTGATGCGCTTGCTGGTGTTATTGTAGACATATTATATTATATTATAATATAATATAAAATAAAATATAAAATAATATTGTATTAGTATTTTTTAATACTATCCTTTCTTGGTTTTATATTTTTTGCCTCTTTTATATGTAGTGCGACGTTGTCTTTTACCGCGTGCTTGATTTAACGCTCTATCACGAATAAGTGCTCTTGTAAGTCTATGCTCAAG
>Ga0207938_1000134_pt1 | contig 12436 bp, 12 predicted proteins | sample LakMenEpi15Mar12_FD_150671 | JGI IMG/M metagenome (GOLD analysis project Ga0207938, IMG submission 150671) | Freshwater microbial communities from Lake Mendota, WI - 05MAR2012 deep hole epilimnion (SPAdes) | ecosystem: Environmental > Aquatic > Freshwater > Lake > Epilimnion/Euphotic zone ...
TGTCGTTCTTAATTTTTCTGCTGCTACTTTTTCTGCTATTGCTTGTGCTTTTTTTCGTGCTATTTCTCTTGCTTGTCTAGATGTCTCGGGGGGTTGTAGTTCGCCAAATGTACTAGCTCTCCATTGATATTTTTTACTTGGATTGGGCATAATAGTTATATATTATGTATATAATATATGTATGTTTCAAATTATTCAAACTAAACTAAATTATCTTTCAATGAAGCAATAATTTTTTTATTTAATTTGCGCCCGCTTGCCAATTTTATATTTTCTAATTGTTCAACATTATTGCTTTTCAAAGCATGTAATAAAGTTTCCATATTTTTAAATTCATTTGCTAATGCTAATGCCGAAATATTGCTTATTCCAGGTATTTGCATCAACATAAGTTGAAATATATTTTCGCTATTTATATGTGATTTCTTTGTTGTTTTAAGTGTGCTAATATAATTAGCACTATTAGTTTCGTTGTTATATATATTACTTACATCACAATAAAATCCTGGTTTATTTTCTCTTAGCAATTTAGAAGCAAAAGCCAACAATATATCCCCTGTTTCTGTTTGATTTAAAACATTAATAACAGAAAATCCTTTATAATAATTGAGAGAAAACAAGGACGAGTATAATGTAGTTCTAAATTTATGGTTATAGTTAATTATTGCTCCCTCTAATAAATAAATTATATTGTGGTTATGTAATTTTGTTTCATTTAATCTAAATGATTGTTCATTGTAGCGACCGTCTTTAATAGATGCTTCTAGATCAGAGAGAGATTTTCTCTCAATAATCAATAACTCTTTAGCATTTACTTCATCATAAAAAACATAATCACCAATGTCTAAATTTTTTTGAATAATTGTAATTTTAGTATTTGAAGTTTCATTTAAAGAAATAATATAATTTATTAATGTTTTAGGTTCTCGTAAATCTATAAATAATTGCATTACTATTTAATGTACAATAAAAGTTATTTAAATTAGTATTATTTATACTTTAATAATATTAATTTGAAAATAAATATTTAACCCAATATATGTCTGTTGCGAACTGGGTTATATAAAGTTATTGCTTTTTTTCCTAAGAACATAGCACACTGTCTATTATCAGCATAACTTTTATTACGACCACAACCATTTAACTCGTAATTTTTGGGTAAATTTGATGCTTTGTATCCGGTTAGTCCTGTAACATTTGGTCTTACACCAACAGTTGGATTTGCGCCTGCCATGGATCCAAAGACATTTGTGCTATTTGTATATAGGTTGCTACCTAATTTCGAAATTTTTTTGCCAGGCATTCTTTTTATAATAATAGTTATTATTTTATTTTGAAAAATATTATTAATAATTAAATAAATAATAAAAAGAATAAATAAAAATTAAAAATTAAAAAGAATAAATAAAAATAAAAATAAAAAATAAAAAAGAAAAAAGAAAAAAGAAAAAGTAAAAAGAAAAAATAATAAATAAAAAATTAAAAAATTAAAAATAATAAATAATAAATAATAAATAATAAATAATAAATAAAAAATAATAAATAATAAATAAAATTAAAAATTAAAATTGTCTTAAATTAAATTAAAGTATAATTATAATATTTAATAAAATATGTTTTCTGGTAATGTCACTTTAAATAACAATAATTGCTTAAAGGATGTCAATAGTGATGAAGAATCTAATTCTGACAATGAATTAACAACTATTGGCAATCTAAAATTAGATAATGAAGAATTAATTTTTAACCCATATAACAGCAATAATATAGAAGTATCTTGTGCTAATGTTCAAGAATTATTATCAAACTACGGAATTTTTACTAAACCATTTAATATTGAGTTATATAAAAGGGCATTTATTCATAAATCATATACTAAACGTCCTAAATTGGAAAATTCTAATGCCAATATTGTTATTGTCACTAAACCAGAAGATTGTTTGCCACTTAAAACCAAATCAAATGAGCGTCTAGAATTTCTTGGCGATGGAGTTTTAGAACTTATTACAAAATATTATTTATATAAACGTTTTCCTAAAGCAGATGAGGGATTTATGACTGAAAAAAAGATCGCGTTAGTAAAAAACGAACACATTGGAAAATTGGCACTTGAAATGGGTTTAAATAAATATTTTATTATTTCTCGGCACGCAGAAGAGAAAAATATTCGCAATAATTTAAAAAAATTGGGATGCTTGTTTGAAGCATTTATTGGAGCTATTTTCCTAGATTTTAACCGCATCTCTATTAAAGATGAATATGGATGGTTTGAAAATGTATTCAATTGTGGTCCTGGACTACAAATGGCGCAAATTTTTGTAGAAAATGTATTTGAAAAGCACGTAGATTGGACTAATTTAATTAATAATGATGATAACTATAAAAATAAACTTCAAGTAATTATTCAAAAAGAGTTCAAAATTACACCTGATTATGTAGAATTGAAAACTCCTAAAATGGATGATGATGAAGATAATGATAAATTATATGTTATGGGTCTTTATATTTGCTTTGGGCAAAATATTCATAATGCTAGAATTAATAATGCTGTAAATTTTGATAAATTAGGTTCATTTAAAGCAATTCATGAATTACTGGAAAAACAAGACAAATTATTAGTGTTTTTAACAAAAGCAGAGCATAAAATTAAGAAAAAGGCCGAGCAAATTGCGTGCGACCAAGCCATTAAATTAATTGAAAAATAGTTATATGTTTTAATATATTATGTAATATTACTATGAGTTTATGTAAATATAGAGATATATTTGGAAAAGTGGGTCAAGGGGCGCATTCATTAAGATTTTTTAATATTGCTGTGGTTGATACAGTATTAACATTTGTTGCTGCTTATATTATAAATTTGTATTTTAAAAGTAATGTGTTTTTAATATTTTTTATATTGTTAGTAGCATCAATATTTATTCATAGAGCTTTCTGTGTAGAAACTACCCTCACAAAAATGTTTTTCTCTTTTAAATAAATATAAAAGTATAAAAATAAAAAAATATTAAAATATAAAAATATTAATAAATTTATTATAAAATTGAAATTTATTAATATAAATATAAAACCAAAACAATATAAAATGACTAGTTATATAAATAAAACACGTAATGAATTAATACTAATTTGTAAAGAGCAAAATATTAAAGGTTATAGTCATCTTAAAAAAGACGAACTAATTAAATTATTAGATATTAGTGGTAGTGGTAGTGGTAGTGTAATTGCTAATATTAACAATAATATAGTAATTACTTCACCTAAATTAAAAATGATCGACTTATTTGCTGGAACGGGTGCGTTTAGTTATGCTTTTGAAAAAACAACTAATGTAGAGTGTGTATTTTCAAATGATATGGTTGAATGGTCAAAAGAAATATATGATTTAAACTTTACACATAAGCTAACTCTAGGTAATTTAAATGATATAAAAACAGAAACACTACCAAAACATGATATTTTAACAGGTGGTTTTCCTTGTCAACCATTCAGTATTGCCGGAAAGCAAGAAGGTTTTGAAGACAAAAGAGCAAACGTATTTTGGAAAATTTTAGAAATTATAGATTTTCATAAACCATCTTGTGTTATTCTAGAAAATGTTAAAAATTTAGTATCACACGATGAAGGAAAAACATTTGAAACTATCAAGAAAAATTTATCAGAACGTGGATATTATATATGCTTTAAAGTACTTGATACAGCAAAAATTACAGGCATTCCACAACATCGCGAACGAATATATATAGTTTGTATAAAATCTAAAGAAGTATATGATAAATTCACATTAGACTTTCCTGATGTTCCTAAGACTCAAATAGTATCTTTATTAGAATCAGATGTTCCTGACAAATATTATTATACGGCTAAATCATCAACTTGGGAGTTAGTTAAAAATAGTGTTGTTAAAAAAAACACAGTGTATCAATATAGACGAGTATATGTTCGCGAAAATAAAAGCAATGAGTGTCCTACATTAACGGCAAATATGGGAGGAGGCGGACATAATGTTCCATTAATCCTAGACTCTAAAGGCGTAAGAAAATTAACACCGCGTGAATGCTTTAATTTTCAAGGGTTTCCATTATCCTATAAATTGCCAACAATTTCAGATACAAATTTATACAAATTGGCTGGAAATGCTGTATCTGTACCAGTTGTTGAACTTATTGCTCAGCGACTAGTTTCGTTGCTTGTTGTGTAAATATGTCTTCAAAGGTGCCATCATAAACTTTAAAACATTTATCTGGTATTTGTGAATAGATATTTTCCCAAGATATATGTGGTCTTTTTCCTTGTTTGCATTGTTCTTTCATTGTTTGTGTTTTATTCATTTTTATATTTTGCCATTCAGAAGAATCACTTGATACATTTACCTTCCATAATATAAACTTATTATTTAACCAATGACGCATATCTAAGAAATAAATTACACCAAATTTTTTTAAAGGTCCAAACGAACAAGGACCATCTGATGTAAATGCTTTCACTTCTGGTGATTCATATTTATCTGAATATAATTCACCATAACGTTTAACACTTTTTGCCCATTTACAAGAAGGATCATTGTCATAGTTAATAATAATAAATTTTGCTATATTTTCGGTGACATCTTCTGGAGGATTTTGGTGTCTGATTGGCAAGCTTGTTTTCTTTATTGTTTCGGCAGTAGCAATATAGCTAGTGCAGTATATATTATATTGTTTTTCCAATACATCGCGACTATATGTATCATCATAAATATCCATATTATATATATTGTAATTATATATTGTAATTATATATTACTTTCTTTATTTAATTACTTTCAATTTTAATTTTAGTTTAACATTAAACATTAAGTAAAATATTAAAAATACTTATTATTATTATATATATTATTTGATTATATATAATAATGATAAATGAAACTTTGGAACAATTAAAAATAAAACCCATACCAAAAAAACCGCAACAATTTCAAGTTATACTACAAATACCAAGTGAAGGCGTTGCTCCCAATATTATTGATAAAACTAGCGAAAAACTAATAAATAGAGAGCAATTTTTTAATGAACTCCAAGAAAATTTAGGAGTTGTGCAAAAAGATTATGAAAAAATGAAAAAAGCAACTTTTGCCAAACCTTCATCTTCTATTAAAGATTCTGTTATACAAGAACCTAAATTCGAAGCAAAATCTATAAAACCAGATAAAACATTAGGTCCAGAAAACACATTAACCCAAATAGTTAAAACACAAGAACAAATAACTATAAAAGAACCGTCCGATGAAACTATGAAAAAAGCAAATGTTGAGCTTCCTTCAAAAGAACGATTAACACCTAAACCCAAACCTGATAAAGCTAATCCAGATCCTATAAAATCTAAATCCAAAAAATTAATAACTGAAACAATAGATGAAACTTTAGTAATTCCAAAAGATCTTCGCATTGGTAGGACCTTATATTTAAATAGAATTCCTAAATTAGAACCTAATGTTTTAATAAAAGCTCCAAATTATTATTTGTATAATAGAGAGATTTTCATTAGTTTTATTAATTCACTTTTTGAACCTTATAAACAAGAATTATTAAAAGAAGAAAAAGAAATGGAATTAGGCAAAACATCAATTAGTTGTTCAGCAAGTGATAGTTCTAATTTTTCTCTCTTAATTCATCAAAAAATCGTGAGAGATTACATAAATATTTATACGCCTTATAGAGGTCTCTTATTATATCATGGTTTAGGTTCTGGCAAAACTTGCTCGTCTATTGCTATTGCCGAAGGTATAAAAAATGATAAAAAAATTCTTATTATGACACCGGCATCTTTGAGAGATAACTATATAGAAGAACTCAAAAAATGCGGCGACTATTTATATAAGAAGAACCAATTTTGGGAATTCATTAATACTAAAACACATCCTCAATATGTAGAATATTTAAGCACATTATTGAAATTACCACAAGAATATATTACTAGTAATGGAGGTGCTTGGTTTGTCAATGTAAAAAAAGAACCCAATTACGATTCTCTCGATTTTGAAGATCAGAAGAAAATCAATACTCAATTAGATAAAATGATTAATTACAAATACCAATTTATAAGTTATAATGGTCTTCGCAGTTCCCACTTAAATGGTATGACAAATGGAGGAACGCTAAATCCATTTTCTAATAAAGTAATAATTATTGATGAAGCACATAATTTTATTAGTCGAATAGTAAATAAATTAACCCGTAAAACATCATTATCGATGAAATTATATAACTATTTAATGGATGCTGAAAATTGTAAAATCATATTATTAACAGGAACCCCAATTATTAATTATCCAAATGAAATAGCCATTTTATTTAATATATTACGCGGTTCATTGAGAAGTTATAATTTTAAATTAATACTAGACAAAGAGACCATGACTAAAGAAAAATTAGAGGAAATATTTTATAAAGCCGACATTCTGAATTTTGTTGATTCTATTGAATATAATTCAGTAAGTTATGAAGTTACTATTACCCAAAATCCGTTTGGTTATGTTAAATCCGCAGCAAATAAAAATAAATTGGTTTATACAAGTACTATAATAACAAGCAGCGAATTTACAGAAAAAATAATGTATGCGCTAGAATCACAATCTCTCAAAATTGCTAATAAAAAAATAAATATTAATAGCTATAAAGCACTTCCAGATAACTTTGATGATTTTAAAACGCTCTTTATTAATCCAAATAATACTATTAATAATCCATCTATGTTTAAAATGCGCATAATTGGACTAACTTCGTATTTTAGAAGTGCCCAAGAACAATTAATGCCCAAATACGATCATCGGGATCCAAATGACTTTAAAATAATTAAAGTTCCTATGAGTGATTTCCAATTTGGCGTTTATGAAGAAGCGCGTATTCAAGAACGCAAATTAGAAGAAGCAAACAAAAAGAAAAAATCCAAGAAAACCAAAAGCGGAGCACAAGGGGACGAACTATATAGCGATAGTACATCAACATATCGCATATTTTCTCGCGCATTTTGTAATTTTGTATTCCCTAAACCAGACATAAAGCGCCCGATGCCTAATGACGAAGCAACAATAGAAGCAACTTTGGAAAATATCGATAATGAAGGCGATACTGAAAACATTAGCAAAAACATTTCAGAGGAATTATTAGATGACTTAACTGTTGCGGAAAAATTGGAAAATGTAGATGGCAAATATGATGCTGACGACATAAAAGAGTTAGAAAAAGATTTAACAAATCCAAAAATAAATGATGGCAGTTACTCAAAACGTATTAGCGAAGCATTAAAAGAACTGGAAAAATATTCACACAAATATTTATCAAAAGAAGGATTACAACGTTGTAGTCCTAAATTTTTACATATATTGGAAAATATTATAGACGATGATCACAAAGGCATTCATTTATTATATTCGCAATTTAAAACATTAGAAGGAATAGGTATTTTCAAACTGGTTTTAAAGCAAAATAATTTTGTAGAATTTAAATTGAAGAAAAATGATAAGGGCGAATATATGTTAAACATAGGAGAAGAAAATATGGGAAAACCAATGTATGCGGCATATACTGGATCAGAAACTCCCGAAGAGCGCGAAATCATTAAAAATGTTTTAAACAGTAATTGGAAATTGGTTCCTTCATCAATAGTAAAGTCTATTCAAACACTAGCACCAAACAATTTTTATGGTCAAATTATTAAAGTATTAATGATTACTTCATCGGGTGCTGAGGGTATTAGTTTGAAAAATGTGCGCTATGTCCATATTACAGAACCTTATTGGCATCCGGTAAGAATTCATCAAGTTATTGGTCGTGCGCGCCGTATTTGTAGTCATAGCGATTTACCAAAAGAACTACAAACAGTAAATGTATTTTTATATTTAATGGTATTCAGCGAATCACAATTGTCAAGCGATTTATCAATAGAATTGCGATTAAAAGATATATCGAAACTAGATAAAAAGAAGGTTATTACAAGCGATGAATATTTATATGAAATATCCAGTATAAAAGAAGAAATAAATGCTTCATTATTACAAGGTGTAAAAGAGTCTGCTATAGATTGTAGTATTCATACGCGGTCAACAAGTAAAGAAAAAGATGTCAAATGTTTTGTAATAGGTAATCCAAGTGAAAATAAATATATATACACTCCAAATATAGAGGCACAAGATAAAGACGAAGGAATGAAATTAAACAAGAAAAAGGAAGTGTTAAAATTAAATGAATTAGTAATAAACGGCAATAAATATGCTTACAATAAAATTACAAAAGAATTATTTGATTATGATAGTTATTTGAAAGACGAATTACTGATTTTAGGTAAATTAGTAAAACTTGACGATGGCACACATAGATTTCAAAAAGTATAGATTTAGTCATACCAAATTATTTATTATTTATTATTTATTATTTATTATATTTTATATTGTTTGTAATAAATAATTATACTGTTTGTAATAAAAAATGAATAACTTAAATATTCAATTTAGTCATTATTAATTTTTGATTGTTTAAAACCTTTTCAAGTTGTTTATTCAAAAAATCCAACTTAATATTTATATTTAAATTAAACTCACCATTATTTTCTTGTGCTATAAATTTTTTAACACTGTTATGTGTTGAATTAGCATTGACATTAGTTGCTAAACTGCTAATTAAATCCTCTATATTCATTATTTTTGTTTTCGTAGTATCATTATTTATGGTTGCTTTTTCTAGGTTATTTATGGTTGCTTTTTCTAGGTTATTTATGGTTGCTTTTTCTAAGTTATTTACATTTTCTTCACTAATTGAAGGCGTATCAAATTTATCTAGATCTACTACTTCTAATTTTTGTGGAAGAGGAAGAATAGTATTTCGTTCTTTTTGTATTCTTTCGAGCAGTTCATTCATGCTATTGTTTTCTAATGGAACATCTTTTGTATCTCTGAAATCAATTGTTTCAGGAACTTTTTTAGTAATTAAATTGGTAAAAGACACCTTTTTTTGTAAAAATTCTTTCTCAAATTCCTCTGATTTCTCATTCTTATAAACATCTTTTATATCAATCGGTGTTAATAATGACTTCTTGAAATTATTAATATCTAACATAATATTTTGTAAAATGATCTTATTTAATTGTGTAATAATATTTTTAGAATCACCCGTTCTATAATTACTTGACACTAACTCTTTATTTTGACTATTTACTTTAATTATTGCGTTCTCAAAAATAGCTTTTATATTTGGAAACATAGACTCCGGAATACTAACAAATGCTTTATTACTTGATAATATATTCCATAAAAGTTCTTTATTTTGCTCACTTAATAATATATTTGACATAATATAGTATTAATATATTAACTTTAATTCAAAAAATACTATTATTAATTTTATAATAAATCTATTTTTATAGTATCATATATTAGTTAAGTATGTTTGTTTTATTATTACTTATTCAAACATTATTTTCGTATATTGTGCCAACAAATAATCCAAAAACACTAGTTCATTTACATTTAGAAAAATTTAATAATGATTTAAATTTGTATCATATTGGAATTAGTTTTAAAAATGAAGACACTATTATAAGATATGATTACAGACCTTTTTGCGAACCAAGTAAATGTGAATTTAAGACAATTAATAGTATTAGTGTTTCTAGTATTGGTGTTTCTAGTACTAGCGTTATAAATAAAGAAGTTAGATTTATTGACAAACTATATAGATTTTATATACCAGAAAATGTCCCTAATAAAACTATTTATTGGGGTGAAACTAGCAAAACATTGACAGAAGTTGTTGAATTTGAAAAAACTCTACAAAAAAAATATATATTAGGTATTAATGATTGTCGCCATTATGTTAATCGTTTTTCCAGATGGGCACTAAATAAACGCACTCCTATTTGGAAATTAGATAAATTATGGAACCAATCATATACGTATTTTTAAGTAGTTATTATTTTTCAAAATAAGTATCCAATGTTCTTTGAATTAATCGCTTGGGCGGAGGTTCGCCATTTATATATGCGTTCATACGATTATTAAAAGTTTTGAAACTTAAAATAATACTAATAAACACAAATGCTATAAATAAGATATTATAAATATCCTTTTTAACAAACCTCATATATATTATAAAATTATAATTAATTTATAAAATTATAATTAATTTATAAAATTATAATTATATATAGTAATCTACTATTTACTAATTCCTAAAAAACTTCTTCCAATTTTGCTTGTAACAAACATTCCAAGTCCAGAAGCTATTTGAAAATAAAATATATCAGTTTTCTTGGTACAGCAAAGTAAATAACCAGATAAAATAACAAAGACTAAGAAAAACATCCAAAACAAACGAGTATAAAAATTGACGAAACTTATTACCTAATTAGAGATTGCGAAAGGATTAGGATTCTGTTCCTTGTCGTCCTCCAAGTTAATCATATTCAATAGTTCATTTCTTTGTATATCATATTTTTTCTCAGCTTTATTACGAATCATAGTGTTTCGTATATCTCTAAGAAGATAAATAGTGCTTCCCATAGGACAGCAAAACCAACCCATGACGCATCTAAAATTAATAATTTTACGCTTGGGGATTTTGTTCGTTGGCTCCATTACTGCTTTGCTGTTGCTATAATATAAGGGTGATTATCCAAAAACTATTTCAATTTTATTTATACAGACCATTTTTATTTAAAAATTGATTTATTATTATACTAACTTTGTTCATAGTATAATAATATGGACTTATCAAAATTAACTAAGTCAGAACTTCTAATAAAATGCGAAGAACTTGGAATTAAAAAATGTAAATCTAAAAGTAAAGATGATTTAGTTAAACTAATTGAAAGTTTGTCTAATAAAAATAGCGAAACATCAATTAGCGAAACATCAGTTAGCGAAGCATCCATTAGCAATAATAATATTGTTGCTACAACTATAAATAACCCTAGCATAACTGTTGAAAATATGTGCGGACTTGAATACTTGAAAACATTGGATCCCAACTCTATTGATTTAATATTAACAGACCCCCCATATATTATATCTAAAACAAGTGGTCTAGATAAGCATTACAATAATGTTAAATATAATGAAGAAAACAATATTAATGAAGTTAAAACAGAAGAACAATGGACTAACTATAAAGAGCAAAATGCTATAGAAGATGATTCACAAAAAAACAATTATATAAAATATGGTTCGCTATATGGAAAAAAATATTGTGTGAAAACTGATTATGGAGATTGGGATAGTGATTTTACTCTAACTATTTTAGAAAAATTCATTGAACATTATTATAAAGTATTAAAAAAAGGCGGAACATTAATAATGTTCTTTGACTTATGGAAAATCACAAACCTAAAGGATTTGCTAGAAAAATATAATTTCAAACAAATTAGATTTATTGAATGGATCAAAACAAATCCACAACCAAGAAATAGTAAAGTAAATTATTTAACAAATTGTAGAGAGATTGCGCTATTAGGTGTTAAAGATGGTTGTCCAACATTTAATAGTGTGTATGACAACGGAATATATCATTACCCATTACAAGGCGGAAAAAATAGGTTTCATCCTACACAAAAAAGTTTGGCACTGTTTGAAGAACTCATTAAAAAACATTCGAAAGAAGGCGATACAGTATTAGATACATTTTTGGGGTCAGGAACTACAGCACTAGCATCAAAAAACACTAAACGCAACTTCAAAGGATGCGAACTTAGCAAAGCATATTATGATAAAATAGTGCCACTCTTATAAATATACTTACAAATTGTTAATTGTAAAATGTGCTTCAAACAATGTAAGCAATTTTTCAAAACACCAGCGAAATTTAATACAATCACGTTTATTATGAACTTGAAATTCACCAATAGTTATTCCGTCTATGCTAATAGAAGAGCTTTCATTCCATAATTTATTTTTTACATTATGACTAAATTTAATAGTATAATTTGACCAAGTTATATGCTCTTTTAATACTATAAGCGCCAATAAATTTTTATGTTTATTATAATAGAGTATTGGACAATCAAAAGTATTTACACTATAGACTTGTAATAAATTAGCAATATTATTTATAATATATAATTTTATTTGCTCTAAACTAGTAATTGGATCTAGTGCGAAAAATTCACAAAACTTCTTGCACGAGGGTTGCCCAATAACTTGCGGACAAACTTTCCCATCTTTTTTACTTGTTTTAGCACTTAAATGGATGTTTTTGTCATCTAAACATTCAAAATCGTATTTGCTTCCGCGACTGGCACAATGTTTAATAGTATAAGGAAATACATTTTTAAGATTAGTAAGTTTGTTTTTGAGAGAATGGGCATGTTCTAAACTATATTTGTAATTTCCATCATAGGGTGTTTCATAATATAAACATAACGCCATTTCAAATATTTTACCCAAATCTTCTGTAAGCACTTTTTTGGT
>Ga0207938_1000136_pt1 | contig 12353 bp, 12 predicted proteins | sample LakMenEpi15Mar12_FD_150671 | JGI IMG/M metagenome (GOLD analysis project Ga0207938, IMG submission 150671) | Freshwater microbial communities from Lake Mendota, WI - 05MAR2012 deep hole epilimnion (SPAdes) | ecosystem: Environmental > Aquatic > Freshwater > Lake > Epilimnion/Euphotic zone ...
TCCCATAGCTTGGCATAGATGTTTACTTGATTGATCTGATTTAGGCCATACGCCACCCAACATTGTTGCCGCCGCTTCGCAAGAATTGATGTTGGTTTGGTTAATTTGGTTAGCGATCGCATTGAGCTCATTCATAATGTTATAAATTTGAGGTGAAACCGTCTGCACCGCTAACATAAAGGCATAAGAAGCTGCTGAGGAGCCGATGTTGCGTAACATCGCCACCATCGCTTCAGAGCTAATATGAGAAAATCCACCAGTCCAAGCATCAATACCGCCGCACCCTGCCCTGAATCCTGGCATCTGTACTGTAGCGAGTTGCGCACTTCTGGCCCCCGTTCTAGCCACCACCCCGCCGCCTGTATAATAGCCACCTGATTGATCTTTGTAGGAACCAGGTGATGTGACATTGCTGGCCATTCCGGCACTTTTAAAAAATGCCATCAAATCAGATTGAATTGTTGCATGAAGAGGAAGGATGCTTAAAAAGACAAAGCACCATACTTTCGAATTTAGCCTCTGATTTAGTCTCTGGGTTATCTTCATTAATTTTTCCCCACTAAACTCATGATTCGAATTTCCATCTGATCGATGCTGGTCATCCCAAGAGCAATCGGAATCACATGTCCGGTATTAGGATTAACCGCAAACAACGCAGGCATTACGCGTCCTTGAGATCCTCCTGGTTGCCATTGATCAAATAATCCGTTATCCGGTTGGGCATTAGGAAAAACCTCCAGTTGTCCCCCATCAAGAGAAATCGGCAGAACCGCCCACCCATACTGATCACTAAACTGCTTCACAATCGGCGCAAACTGGTGGCAATACTCACAAGCGCCGCTGAAGAAGAAAAACAGGCCGTATTCTGCGGATAGTCCATGGATGGTTTCTTTCACTTGTTTCTTTTGCAAGTCAAGCTGCACATGGTGTGCGCGTTGATTAACAGGATTGGCAATCGTGTTATCGAGATCCGGGTTTAAAAACACGTTTTGCATCCATCCCTCGCTAAAGTTCTTGGAGCGATCCATCATGTCTTTTTGCATTTCTTGGTAAGCCTTAATTTTGTGAGCGGTTGGATGCATCCAAGCATCAGCTAGGCGGTTTTCTAATTCTTCGCGGTAAGATGCCACAATTTCTTTGGGCGATTTACGCTTGGTAGGTTCCTTTTTTTCTGAAGAAGGGGCTGGAGCTTCGTCAAGCTTTTCCTGGTCATTTTCCTTTTCTTGCACTTCGTACCAATGCCAGCCTTTTTCATGGTTTTGATAATATTGAGCAGGAGAACTTTGAGATCCCAATACCGTTGAAACCACAGGGGTGGTTATCAGCCCTAAAACAACAGTAAGTATTCGCGTGGAGTTCATGAGGTTATCCTTTTCTCAATTAACTTTTTTTGCAAAGAGGACAGTTTGGAACACGACAGCCAGAAGAAGCTGGCACAATCGCTGGCGCCTTTGCCTCTGCTGGTGCTTGCACACGCCCGGTAAGACGGGCCATATTCTCTTTGATGCGTTCTAATTCCACACCCTTAGCCATATGTGCTTGAGGTTGTGGTTTAAAGTTGGCCTGCACTTCTTCGTACAATTCCGAGAGATCCATTTTAGACATATCAATACGGCTTAATTCTTCCGGGGTAAGCCCCCGACAGTCAGGTGACTTTGCATCTCCTAAACCAATACCTAGCTGTCTTTTTCCTTGATCATTTAAAAGCTTGGAAAGCTTGTTTCCGAAACAACAGTAGCTAGATTTTTTCCGCGTACATCGCCCGAGAATCTTCTCGGCACAATAGGTTCCGACAAACACACAGCGCTTTTTTTCTCGCCAACGGCCAAGTTCTTGCTCTTCTCCACTACACGCCGCTAAGTTCAAACTCACTCCCCACCCTTTACCGGTGGTGCAGCAATCTCTAAATCCAGCACAGTTTTTTGAGCACTTGCGTACTTGACCTTTAAAGATACCGACATTTGCTCGGACGTCATTTTGTGCTTCCTTTAAAATTGCCAAATGGGACATCGCATTAAGCAATTCACCGTTGGCTTCATAATCGCTATTCGTACAATCTCCAGATAAACAAAATGGTGACTTCGCGTTCATAGTTTTATAGCGCGTCGTTGTTCGTTTTGCGGAAGGACATTTAAAGGTTTGTTTCCACGCAACACACACAGCTCCCATAACTTCTGCACATTCAGAGCTTATTTGGGTGCATCCTTTGCTTCGTAAAGACTGGCAGTTACCTTCTACTTTTTTTAAGCAGGAATAGGTATAGGCCTCGACCCAGGAGTCCCTTGAAATTGGCTCACTATCAATAATGGGTTTACCTAGCTCGGGGCCTTCTACAGGCCCAGTTAGAACGCGCGTTTCTGGGCCTCCCTTTGCCATTTCGATATAGCGACAATTACCTTGGTCACTTTGATCTTCAAGGCCAACGCAGCTATCAACCCACTCGTCCTGAACAATTTCAACTTTACGATGTTGAGATATCACATCTATGTATTGAACTACACACCCTCCCTTACACCCATGATGTGCCCCACACCTTGGCTTTCCTTTTTTTTCATAGCGATTAGGATAAAAAGGACCTGTCCGTACCTTTTTTTCGGGGATAACCTTAATCTTAACGACGCGCGTCTTTTTACAGGACTGCATATACTCATCACCACCTTCGAAACATTCATGGATTTCATCTTTTTCGCCCGCTCCATCAGCCGTTTCCATCACCATCTCTTCCATGGTTTTTTCAGGGTTAGCGCTTGCGCGATTGGCGTTAACCACCATCGGATCAGTGTTCGGATCAATAACAAATTTTTGGCGAGTCCTGGAGTGTTCAGCCAACATCAAAGCTGCCTCATTACCCCTGACAGCTGCACTTGTTGCTCCTCCTATCGACCCGTCATCAAGGGAAGTTTCTCTAGGATTATCTGTTGCAAACCCTGGAACATCTGAGGGAGCCGTACCCATTGCTTTTGCTTGGACCCCAGCTAATCCACCATTTGCAAATCCAGCCCCGGCAGCATGGCCAGCGGCCATTGCCCCATATATGCCTGAACAACTCAACATCACTATGATCATCAAGCGAATCATGCCGTTTCTTTCAATTTGTTAGCCGCAAAGGCCAAGGAGACATTCCCCGTTAATCTTGCGAGTTCTTGGAGGGCTTTCCCTGGAATTGATTTAACCCGTACAAATACCGGAACTTGTTTAATTTGGTAGGTTTCAAAAGCATCCGGATTGATCTCAATTCCAGATTGTAAATCTTTGCCTAATGCAGCAAAGGCTGTTTGGGTTTCTTTAAAGGAATCATCTTTAAGCCCTCGCATCACTAAAACAGCGTGATGTTTTTCAGCTTCCTGCGATAAGGCAACTAAGCTGGCGGTCGGCATCGAAAAAGAAACAAATACCAAGATTTTATCTTCAGCTTCTTGATCGCCATGTTCCGCTGTCTCCTCATCCAAGAGTTCGTTTACTTCTTGTTGGGTTTTCTTTTTGCACCCAGAGGTAAGTGGTAAAGCTTCTGTAGGGTTGGTCTTTCCGCCTTGGCAAACTTTTGAATCCGTCTTGGTTTCCCCTTTTGCTATATCAGCACTAGCTTGAGCCGTTGGCATTGCTTCAAGCTTTGTTTTGCTCCAGGTAAGCGCCTCTTGATATACCTTTTGTAAATCAGGTTTTGACGTGCTTGTGCCTTGTGCTTGGATACAGGAAACACCGCAGATGAAAAGGACTAAAGTAAGCAGCATGATCTTTTCCTCCATACTAAATACCCAAAATCTTCTCCTTGATACGGAAACTCTTTGGCCGATCCCCATAACACTTCTGATCGTCCAAGCGGGTGACATTGACGCGATCCAGTTGAAGGAATGGGATAAACCATTTGGGTTTTGTATTGGGTCTTTTTGATGATTGGCATAGGGTAGCGATCACACCAAGCATCTGCGCCCACTGTCCCCCACAGCAAACCTTCGCGGTGGAGTTTGGCTGTCATTTTCTGTAGAGCTAATAAACTGGCTTGGACACCGCCCACATGGGCTGGAATAGAGCCGGTAAAAGGATAGATGCCGCCTTGGCATCCAGCACACCAAAATAATTCATCCCGACCAAACCCAGCACTTGCTAGTCCGCAATCTACCGCACAGGCGGCCTGGGCAATCGGGTTGGCAAACAATACCGCTTCAGGATTTAAGATAAAGCCGGTTTCATCATCGTTCCAAAGTGGATCAAGCTCAGTTAAGTACGCAAGATCAAAGTCGCCTTTTTCCATACACACAAAATCTACCAATAGTTCTAACCAGAACAACACCGGGTATAAATACCAATGCACCTGATAGAAGGAATCACGCATCCGTGAGGTATTCCCTGATTGATGAGCATTTTCAACGGAACCCGCTCCTTGTACGCCTCTTTGCATCATTTGCATGCCTCCCATATTGACCAAGCAATAAGGAGTTCGGGTAACATCCACGAGTCTAACTGGCTCCCAAAATGAAATAGGAATTCCGATTCTAGGAATTGGCTTTGAACAGGTGCAAATTAGACGTCTGGGATTTGGCGTATCTTCGCCGCTTGCTGATACCTTCATCCCCCCAATCGTGATTGGGAAAATACAACTCCAGCATATATCTGATATTGGGTTCACAAACCTTCCCACACACTTACCGAAGGCAGAATGGTTACTAATGAACAACACCAACAATACACAACAAATCCGAATTCTCTTGCTCATGAACCCTGCTTTTTGTTCTGAGGTTTTTGCTTGGCTTCTTGAAGGCGCATCTCTACCAGCTCATCGGCATCCGCCTTAACCTCTTCAATTTTTAAAACTTCCGCTTCTTGGGTAACGATCGCTGGAACCTGTTTTATCCCTAGTTTTTGAGTGATCTTGCCATGCTGATCAAAATAAATAGTCAGGCCAATCTCTTCCATAATTTTCAAGGGCGCGCCGTTGGTCAGAATGATTTTGGCCAAAGGGAATTTTTTTAACATCCGGAAAGCCCAGATAGTTTGGATGGCATCGTCGCCATCAATAAACAGCAGTGGTTTTGTCATTGAGCGAAAGTGTAAGGGGTTAACCCTTTCCCCTTTGCGGTGAAACACAGTACCTTGATGGTCTTTGAGATCAGCAGCCACTGTAATCGATGGATCATAGGTAAAAGTTCTAGGCTTTGAGGTATGGGTAATGCCAGCAACTGGCACCGGCCGTTCAATTTGGCTTTTAACCTTGGCTTGAATTTGCTGATTGTATGTCTCTAGTTTTCCATCAGCTTGGAGTTTCAAAAGCTTAGCTTGAATGACCTCAATAAGATTTTTTTCTTGAATAGGAAAAACTTCTCCTACAACTCCATAATCCATGGCTGGTAATGCTGCCAAATGGGGAGTAATTACCTGTAGTACCATCGTCATCACCATTATTCTGCAGAAGGTTGAAATATGATCAAAGGCCTGGCCTGGATGAAACTTAAGCAATCGCAATTGCTGTCCCCTCTAGTTCGTTAACCTGCACCAAGCCAACTTCCTGGTAACGGGAATCAAAGCTCTTTGGATGAGGGGAATATAAAAACACTTGCCCCTCAGGGATAACTTGATCCTGTGTAGGTGTGAGGTTTCGGCCATCCCCAGTTTGAGGATAAACCTTGCCTACCAATTGCTTTCCTACCCAAAGGTCACCGTTTGTATCTGTGCTAACCTGGTCACCTGCCTGGCCAATGATTTTCTTGATAAGACGACCACCGTAAAACTGGTTGTTCACAACGGTTAAATCACCTATTTTGGGTGTGCGTTTAGGTAATTGCACAAAGTAATGCTCAGGCAAGGAATCAGTCAGGCTTTTTATGAAATGTATCTGTTCACTAAAAAATCCAAACACCCCAAACCCAACAGCAAAACTAATCACTCCTCTTTTTAGAGACTTCGTTTCAAAACAGCGCTTTAACCTAAAGCGCATATGGTTGATGAATGGCTTTTTCATTTTCTCCCCCTAGATTCGGTTTTTTGGTTTTGAGCGTTGTCTGCTTTTTGGTTTTGATTGTGGTCGGTACTTTCTTTTATAATTTCCTGCGTGTAATCAGGAAGCTCACCACTCAACACCGCTCCCTTAGCCAACAAAGTTATTTTCTGATCTTGGCCAAAGTCCTTAATGACCGCTTTGATATCTTCTACCGCCTGTTGCATTACCCCAGGAGGCACCTGACCATTCGGGAAAGATTGGGCTAGCTGGTGTGATTGATTGCTAAGCAAAGCTTGCATATCAACCGTACCCAGTACTTTTGAGCTGGCGTTATTTACGCCCAGCCAAACGGCCCCAAGACTTATGCAAAATGTTGTAACGAGACAGATGAGGTTTAAATGCTGTTCCTTAATTTTCATGGGTTTTACTCTTTAACCGGATAAGGAAACATCGACTCAATAAAATCGTTCGTTACATCATCTGCACCACAGTTTTTGTAATACAGAATTACCTTTACATTTTTTGCCCGTTCGTACTTTTCAATTGTTATGCGTAAGCGATCCGACAACTCTTGGACCAGTTCTCTAATTGTTTTAGAGCTATTGTGCTTGGCATCGGCATCCTGAAGTGCAGCCATTTGAATCGCAATTCTTCTCATGGATATGGCAACCTTTGAATTGGAGGGTTTGAGGGCATTTGACTGAACGAGCATTTTTTTAAGTTCTTCCGCAGTGGGCATCGGCCCCTTTTGAGCGCTGGCATAAAGTCCTGCACAAATGCTAAGGATTGCTATGCTTAGGATGAGATATCGTTTTTCCATATGATGTTTCCCTTTCTGTTTATTGGGTTAATGTTAAGGTTTTTCGGGCACTTATTAATTGGTCCACTGCATCAATTATGTGTATTCCGGCATCTGTTAGCTGATTAACGGCTGCAAAATCTTCAGCCTTTGTTGAATACAAAAGGTTGGAGGTGGGATCCACCATAAAGCGGCACACCGCATAGCCATCTGGAGTGATAACCATCAGTTCCGCATATTGGCCTTGTTTAGTCCTTACCGATTTCAGCTGCGCCTCTTTTTGTGCAGACATCGAGATCCGATCATTCTTTTTAAGTTGATCAATTGACTCAGGTTTTTGAGAGAGCATGCACATCGAATCACTGTTATCTAATGCAGCTTGAGCTCCAGGGCTTTGATAGAAATCATTGATACTTTGAGTACCCACAATGAGTGACCCTCGGTATTTTCGTAAGCGTCTAGCCAACGTTTCCATGAACACGCCACCTTGCTTACCCCCTAACATGTCCCAGGCTTCATCGAAGACAATATTGAAGGGGGTTTTGCGATCTCCTAAAAACATTTTGTTGGTAACATTGATAATGAACATCTGCAAAACCACCGCTTGGAGGTCTTTGCGTTCTTTCAGTTCTTCTAATTCAATAACAATCAGCGGGTTATCGAGATTGACTGTGCTTGGTCCATTAAAAAACCGGCCGTATGTACCATTTGTGGTATACGGGTAGAGCATTTGAGCTAAGTTTTTCGCCAGTTGATCATCCTGGGTACTTCCCCTCTGAGTAAGCCAATCTGCAATATCACTGATCGTGGATTGGTTTTTATATCTTCCCCAAGTCTCTAGCATCGCCTGCTCTAGCATTGCTGCTCCCTGATCATCCAATCCATGGTTGGGTGCAGCCATGAGAATCAAAACAGATTTAAGCATCGCCAAAATGTCGGATGCTACTTCATCGTTATCGATAGGGATGGTGGTAAACGGGTTCAAGCAGATATTCGAGTTCGGTCCAAATTCAACAAACTGCCCTTTTAGCAATCTACAGATTTTTTCAAAAGAGCGCCCTACGTCAAACACAAAGACTAGGCCACCTATAGCTAAAGTTGTCGTCACCATTTCTTGCATTAACACAGACTTACCTGAACCAGAACGCCCAACTACACAAACGTTGTAGTTACCCGCTTTGTTATCAAAGGGACTCCACGTAAATATTTGACCGCGACGCCCGACTAGTAACATGCCCGGGGTAGAGGTCCCCTTCCATTCTCCTTGTATGGGTAGAAGGTTTGCTGATTCTGTCGATAAAGTGGTTTTGAGTTTTTGTAACTTGAGCAAGGCTTGGACCTGCTTTTCGCCCCACATCATCGGCAAGCTCGTTAAAAACATCGGCAGATGCAGATACCGGTTCGCCTCAAGCTTCCATTCCTTAGCGGTAAACAGGTTTAATAAGATTTGTTCGGCGTTATCCATCTCTTGCGGGGTGGACATCAGAATAACCCCAAACTGGGTTTGAACTATGCGTTCGCCCTTGTTGATTGCTTCTCTGACAAAGGCCAGTTCTTCTGCCTCTTCCATGATGCTCGGCAGGTATTTGCCAATCGGGGAATAGGCTTGTTTTTCTACATAAGAAGCCTTAGCCAACAACTTGTTTTTGGGCTTATCTTGTCGAGGTATGGTCACACCATAGTGAATCATAAACGGACAAGGGATTTGCGCTTGATCACGGTCTAAGTCACCAATCAGCTCACCCATTGCATGTAAAGACCAGTGCTGGGGATAAGAGCGAACGCCATAGGTGCGAACCTTTAACGCGCGGTTATTTAAAAATAAGCCATCTTCAGTAACTTGAAGGTTTGTATTCCCCGAACTAAGCTGCGGGGCTAAAGATTGTAGAGGGTTCCACTTTATCTTCGGTGCATGTACTTGGTTTGGGTTACTGCTTAAGATACTTTCAGTGGTTGATAATAGATCATCTGCATCCCAGATTTTAACGGGCAACCCTAACATATCTAAGGTGGTAACGATCTGGTTTTTAAGTCGCTCGCAGAGTTCTTGATCCGCTCTCGTACTCACGTCGCGCTTTTTAGAAAAGCTCAGGAAGCAGCGGAAGTTTCTTAAAGTATAGGGTTTAAACGGTGAATCGTAGGCGAACGTCTTTAAATACTCTACACGGCGCCGAGCTATGTGTTGTAAGGTTTCTGATTGGTTCGCTCGCGCTGCTTGATACGCATCGAGCTGATCCCCAATATGAGGATCTGCCCAGAGTAGTACTTGCAATGAACTTTCTTCCGGCAAAGCCAAGGCAAACAAGTTAGATACTTCTTTTTGCATTTCAGAAGACGCTCCAACTAAGGGAGCGGTTTCAATGACAAAGCCTAAGCTTGTCTGATTGTAAAAAATCTTAGTATTAGGATCGTAGGCGTCATAAGGAAACAGATCACAAATCTTGTAGAACGAAGCTATTTCTTTAAAAGCCTGGGTGAATTGGGAGCTATGTGCTCCATTTGAGCCCTCACCGGCTTGATCATCTACTGATCCAGAAAATAGTTTTTTACCAAGTGCTGCGAACATCTTCTGACTTCCTACCCAACCGTGTTAACTTGCCAAAAACTTGGCCGCTGCAGGGTATGAACCACTGCTGCTTCATGGAAATTGCCATTAGCGTCTTGAAAAGGCGCCATCCAAATGCGCATATGTTGTTCGGGTTGGCGGTGAATCACGGAGTGATCCGATAAGACAATGGTTTCTTGATTTAGGGCAGGAAGAGGAGATTGTACTAGAACCGGTGCAATGACTTTGTTCGCATCACCATCTCCACGAATTCCATCAATTTTACCTTGATCAATCATCGCGTTAACCTCAGAAATTGATTTAGAGCCAACTCCTTTAGTTGCCTCACTATCAAAACTTTCCGATGCTGATGAACAGCCGGGAAGAACTAATACCGTTGCGAGAACTAATTGAGTTAGTCTTTTTTGCTTTTTATAAAAATTCATTCTCATTTTCCGTTCTCCTGATTAGGTACCCATGCTTCAACCGGTTTTGATGCCGTATCTGTTGGGTTATGTAATTGGCTTAGGCGTTGTTGATCGTTTACTCGGATCATGTCTGCTCTTGCTGCTGAATTCTCAAAGGCAACTCCTTGGGTAAAGACAATATCAACCTTACGGCCTGCTTGAACCTGAATCACTGGTTGCATCTGTTCAGCGCGCTTAATGTAAAAATCCGCATATTTGTCTAACGCTCCACTCGCACCCTTAGCCGCACCAAACTTCAACATGTCTGGATTAGTCATCGGATTGGTTTGAGCTAAACCATTAGCTGGAGAAAACGTTACCGGGCTATGAGATTGACTTAAGAAGTTTCCCATCCCCGATAAAAAGCCACCAATTGCCGCATTGCGCATACTCTCTCCTGCCCGATCGACAACAATTCCTCTAAGGCCTGCTCGGCCATCTTCTCCTGCGACATATCCGTTCACTGCCATTTCAACAACTTCTCCGGTTTTACGTTCCGTACAAGTCAGCTTTTCTAAGCGCATATAGACGCGTTCTGATGAGATGTCTCCGTAACAAGCAGCCAAGACATGACAGCCACATAAATCGCTTTTGAATTTACGAGGTAAGGTGCCTGGGTCAGTAACTCTAAGAAGTACAGGCCTCGGGTCATTGCTTGCTTGGATACTTGTACTGGCATCAACGCCACCCACCATTACCGCCCCGGCAAAAGCGCCAGCAGGAATGGTGTTATCCGCAGTCTTCAGATTTTTATTACTTTTGCTGTTAGCGAGCATCAAAGATGTACGCTGGATACCCTTAGATCTAAATCGGGGAGCCTTTTCCTGCTTGGAAGGTGTTCCTTTTGAATGAGGACCAGCTTGGTTTCCGGCTGAACTTGTAATAAAATCTTGGGATTTTTTTTCCTCTTCACCTAGAACACCTTGCAGATCAGCACGTAAATCACCGGCAACTTTTTCAAATGGCGCAGATGAGGACATAGATGTGTGCTGCAGCTTTGGTTCAGAACCAGGTTGCATCACCATGTTTTGTTCAACCCGTTGTGGCGCCCTGCCCTGGTCGTTAAGTTTGATCAACGTCTCGACCATTTTTTCCATTGCATCAAGACGCTTGCCCTGCAACTCATGATCCGTAGTGAGCCTTTCTACATAAACCTCTTTCGGGTCTAATCTAGATGCTCCACTAGTAATGGGGGCTTTGTAGCTTTTAGGAGAAGCTTTGGAAATCGATGATGAGCCGGCCATCAGTGCAGCTACTAAAGCGCAAATGACTATGCCCATTCCTGCCATCAAGCTATAAAGCAAGAGACTCTGCGATTTCCTGATTTTAGAGACGCCAGATACCAGCCGTTTAATGCCCATGGTCTATCCCCTGGTCACGACATAAAGCACAGTTGAGGTCTTAGGATTGAGCACCCGCCGTTCAAAAGAAAAAGCCAAGTCTCCATTAAGGTAAAAATCCTTTTCGAGAATATCCATGGGAACATCCCCAGCATTTTTTACATCTAACTTGTATCCCTTAAAGTTGCCCAAATTGACTGCTTCAATCAGCCCAATCTCAATGCCCTTAGGGCCCTTGCGATCAAAGTTATCAATCCCGATAGTTGGTGCTGATCCTGAGACAAGAAATTTCATGGCGACTATTATTTGGTCTTGAAAACCAAGTGCAGCACCAAATCCTGGCATTTGCTGTCCAAATCCATTTACACTTGGCCCAGCGAAACCTTGCCCACTGAGTTGGAACGACGAAGGGTGAGCATTTGGTACCTGACCACTCGCGGATCCGTCAATCGGTGGAGTAGTATTTTTTAAGATCACAGTAGCTGCATCTCGTTCAACCGGTTCCAACGTCATATCTTGGGTCAGACCATTTTCAGTGATTAAGGTAATTGCTAAAGGCTTTTTGCCGTTTTCTAGGGTAGGCTTTAAAAATACCTGACCCGTAGTCTCTTCAGTTTGCAGCTCATAAGCATCACTATCACCAATAACTTGAGTGATCCGATCATTGGCCACCGCCAAACGGTTCATCGAATCACTTGAAATTATCGCCCTTATCCTTTTATCTGGATTAGTTATGACGGTTTGGGAGGCAGCAAAACCCGATGAGTTTAATAGGTTAAGCACTAGGAGAGGGACGATCAGTCGCATGGTTTTCCTCAATTTTTTGTAGCGTTAATGGGTGATAGTTCTGGTGACGATTCAAATTTTGTAGGCTCAAATGCACCCTCTTCAGGGATTTTTTGGTCGGTGTTAATGACACTCATTGCCTTTAAAAACAAGCGTCCCTTAAGGCTGGTAAATTCTAAGCGATAGGTTTCTCGGTGTGTGCTTATTTTCTTACCACTCACGTAGCCATTAAGGTCTCCGGTAATTTCTACGGCCATCGCTTCTGGGAATACTTCACATTCAACCGCTACAAAACTTAAGGAGAGACTATCGCGCTTTAAGCGCTGTTCTTCTTTAAACAATCTGGTTTTAAACACCCCGTGGTTCGAGCTATCGACGTAGCGCAGGAGGATCTCACCCTGAGCTAAAATATTGGCTGGGCTCACATCAAGAAGCAGATGCGCAAAATACATCCCCTGCTCTTCTAAGTACACGGGAGAGA
>Ga0207938_1000137_pt1 | contig 12306 bp, 13 predicted proteins | sample LakMenEpi15Mar12_FD_150671 | JGI IMG/M metagenome (GOLD analysis project Ga0207938, IMG submission 150671) | Freshwater microbial communities from Lake Mendota, WI - 05MAR2012 deep hole epilimnion (SPAdes) | ecosystem: Environmental > Aquatic > Freshwater > Lake > Epilimnion/Euphotic zone ...
GCTCAGTGACGCCACGAAGGACACGACGAAGGCGTATGCAGGACCAAGCATGATCGTCTTTGCCCTGCCTGTGCACGACTGCACGTTTGACTCATTCCCAAACCCAGTCGTGATCCACCCAAATGTGCACGCATCGGATGCTGCCAATGCCGTGCCCGACCGCAGTCTCAAGTTCAACGACATCATCAAACACTGCTGCTTTTCGAGCCCTTCATCTCAGTGCTCTTGGACCACCGCCGCGATCCACAGCGTGTACAAACTGTACTACAACACCCTGAGTGTGGAAGAGTGGGGCCATATGCCGGCGATGTCCGGCACTCCCGGCTCACTCTCGAGCTCGGACGAAACCAGCATCAGCCTGTTCAGCTTCAGTGGACAGATGGCCGTCATTGATGCAAAGGGAGGGCGCGAGGAGACGCAGGGCAGCGGACACCTCGGACCTTCTTTTGTCGGGGTCGCAAGCGTCCGCGAAGGGCGCGGGTGTCTGCAGACGACCCGCCAGGCGGTCATGCGGAACCTGAACATGTGATTTCGCGCGCGGGCTCCTGCGCGCGGAAGCTGAACATGCGATGGCGCGCGCGGGCTCTTGTGCCACGCGACGCAGACCGAAGCGCGACATTCCATATTTAGGATTCACAGTGCATGTCTTCATCTGGTGTGTGCTTTGAGGAGGACGGGATTTCAAAACAAGATGTGTGCTTCGTGGAAGACGGGATTTCAAAACGTTTCAGGATCCAGAAAGAAACCACAAAATTCTCTCTGCTGGTGTATGAAGACAGCGTTTGTGTGTGTGAAGATGATCTGCTCCTGCAGGTGGTTATAGACAGCTCGGGCAATTACCTCTGGTCGCCTTTGCATGGAAAAATCCGCAAGATCGTCCTGTATTGTGATGCAGCAAATACAAACAACGGGTTCGTCACACTTGAGCACGTCGATGGAACAACTACAGACGATGGAATTGACTGGCAAACTTATTTTGGGTATTGGGGGGGGTTTCCCAATCCAATTCTTGAGGCGTTGCAAGAGTGGCTGGGGCTCGTGAAATACTATTTTAGCTTGAATAACGTGGTGGAGGTGTATTGGAATACACCCACCATCACCCAAATACGGCACCGCATGCAACAAGAGCACGTCTCGCCCCCAGCCTCCCGATCCCACAGAGACGAAGCCTTTCGCAACAGCCCCCGCACACAAGAAGAGGACGTCTCGCCCCCACGATACTACAGAGACGAAGCCTTTCAAACTCTACGCAAGAGCATGGTCGGGAAAAGACTGACCAAACTTTTCCCAGGGCATGGAGCCTTCCGCGGCACCGTCATACAATACGGCATTGCCACAGACAACTACCTTGTGAGATACGATGACGGCGACGAAGAAACGATAAAGTATGATGAGCTTCGCAGCCTCCTAGATACATAAATTTCAGGTGTTTTCGTCCACGGATCTTTCAATAAAAGACATCATAAAAAGCCATTATTCACCAGATACTCGGGTGGTACTGGTGGCTCTGGCAGATGACGATGTCCGAAAACTCTATGAATTCTAGGCCACTGATCTGCACCAACGCGACCACTATTCGCCATGTATTCTACTATTTGCTTTTTTAGGTTTAGGGGGGCGTACATCCATAAAATAGTAAAAGGGTCCTGAAAGTTTTGAAATGGTGCAAGTGCATAATCCTCTATATTTTTTAGAGTACTGTAATACTTTCCTCTTGCGTTGTCTGGATATCTGAAATAACAGTCTGCTTCTCGTGTCGCCGCCAGTGTTGCCTGAAAGAAGCCTGCGTTCACTCTAGATTTTTGCATCTGGGGATTTATTGACATATCATTCTCCGTGCTTTATACAAAAACTGGGTATTGCATAGAGTATTACATGCACCGCGCGAAAACGCGAATTTTGTCCCCGTAGTGCGTGGTGACGAAGGTGGCGGTGGGTTGAAGGACGCCGGCAGCGTCCATCCCTCCCACTTTGGTGCTGCGACACATGGGAACTTCGAATCTGCCGCGTGACGAAGACTACGGCCAGTTCGACCGTAATAATTTAAATGCCTATAAAAGAGTCCGACTCGCATGTTCCCGGCCCCGGCGTTGCCGTGTGACGAACTTCGCAGGCGCATGCTCACTCCGCAAAGCACCGCGGCGCCTCCCGCGAGCGAGGTCCGCGATGCGGCCGACACGCAGAGCATTTCCGCCGGCCGCGCGCTGCCACGCCAGATGACGCTCCTCGCCCCCCAGGGCACGCTCACTCCACAAAGCACCGCGGCGCCTCCCATTTTCACCGACACGCAGAGCATTTTCGCCAGCCGCGCGGTTCGCGAGATCCCCCCCGCGGGCGTGACACGCGCCGCCCCGTATATGATAGCGATGGCGCCGCTGAGAGCCCTGGCGAGCCTGTTCAGTAATTTGCTGGGTGTCGGGGCGGTCAAAGAAGAGCCGCGCGAGATCCCTCTGGGCGCTCGCTACGAGGTGCAGCTGCGCAGCGGGGCGCCTACGTCCGACACGCCCTACCACTGCCGCTTGCCGCCGACGGCTCTGCCGCCGACGGCTCTGCCGCCGACGGCACAGGAGCCCACGCCGGAGCCCGCGCCGGAGCCCGCGCCGGAGCCCGCGCCCGCGCCCGCGCCCGCGCCCGCGCCCGCGCCCGCGCCTGTTGCTGACGCGCCCGCCTCGAATCCCTACCTCGTGAACTTCGCGACCGAGCTGCAGCCACGGATAGAGCGCGAGAGCTTCTGGGTCTAGACGTATTTGTCCGCCTCGGCACTCGTGCTATTTAAACACACGCGAGCCATGCAGCGCGACGACCGCTCGCTCGGCGCGATGCTCCAGAAGGATCTCAACAACGAAGTGCCCGACGCGGTGCTCGCGCAGGTCCCGCTGCAGGACCGCGTGCTCGTCGAAAACATTCTGCTCGTGGCCCAGGCCGAACTCGAGATCCTGAACCTCGCCAGCACAACCGTCGCCGTCTCCGAGGGCACTCTGCGCGTGAGCTGCGCGCTCGCCGGCCCGAGCCCGCTCGTCGCGCTGAGCAACATGCGCAGCGTGCAGAGCTACAGTCCAGCGCGCGTGCGCGACGTGCGGGCAGTGCTCAGTGACAATAGGCTCCTGCTTGTCATCGACGTTCACGACGCAAGCGCGCGCGTCTCCGCGAGCGAGATCGAGGTCGTTCGGCTCACGAAAACACGCCGCTTGGTTTAGCGCTCGCGTTCGCGCTCGCGCTCGCGCTCGCGTTAGAACTTGGGTTGACTTGGTCCAGAACGGTGACACGAATACCAGTTCCGTTATAAAAGAAGATAGTATACATGTCCGCGGTAAACCGCTTTCTGGTATCGGTCCCGACGGCTGGGAAAGGCGCGATGCCAGTTGGAAATTCTAACAAAGCAAACAAAGAGATGTGGGCGCAAAGAGCTGAGGCGCGAAGAATTGAAGATGCAAACATAAAGGCGTGGACGGAAAGAGCAACAGCGGCTGAGGCGCGAAAAGGTGGCTCGGGACTAAACGAATTGACACAAAAACTAAGCGAGGGTCTTATAAAGAGATATATAGAAAAGTTGGGCTCGAATCTCAATGACTTTGAAGTGAAGGAATGCTTAAAGTTGTTACAAAGTGATATTTTTTGCGCTTCAATTATCGACGACAGTTTGAAACAACGGGTCTTGGAAAGTCGAAATGTGTGGATTGTCAATGTAACACAGATACTACAACAAAAGACTCAACTAAAGAAAGACACCGTCAAGAAAAAACAGGAGGCATTGAAGGCAGTGAAGGAAAAAAAGAAAGCCCTGGCAAAAAAATCAGATAACCCTAAGACTTTTGCCAATAGTGCTTTTGAAAATGAAGTTTGGAAAACGATCAGTGATATTAGAACATCAATGGTAGATTTAAAAACAAGAAATCCTGTCTATTTCAAGACACCAGTCCCTAAAATCAAAAAAAACATAAACATCACTGAGAAAGCTATGCAAAATGCAGCGATCGCTGATGACCAAGATGAATTCAATGATAAGGATCAAACCTCGGATGATGATGAACTTGAAGATCATGACGAAGCTCTATCCGAGCCCGCGGACCTCGACGACACGGCGGCCGCCAAGCGCTTCAAGAAGGCGCCAACCCATTTTCTCAAAAAATTTGTTGAAATTGAACAGGATGATGATACCAAACAAAATATGTCGAAGGAGCAGCTCAGAGCTGAAAAACGCCAGGCGCAGGCTGATGGCCAAAAATTTTGGGATGAACAGGATGAAAGCATTGTGATGCAAGCTGCAGGAGAAGCGAAAACCAAACGCATACAACGACAGCGTGAGTGGTTTGTTCCCAGTTTACAAACTTACAATACAAAAGCTCTCAGAAAATGGGCCATAGATACACATTTATATGTCCTGAAAAAGCGTTGGAGTCAAATAGATATCTTAGGTAAGTACTGGAAGTCCACGATCAAAAAATTCAAGACGATATGTGACAAAATGAAAAATGTGCCAGATGGTGACGACGATGGTGATGGTGACGACGATGGTGACGCCGTGACTGACAATCTTATAAAGCATGCTGGTCTGCGTCAAAGTTGTAAAGAAATAACGCTGAAACTTAGAGGCCTGATGAAAATCGTGAACAAAAAACGGAATTCATTAGAAAAAAAATATAAAACAAAGCATGACAAGCAACTGGCAAAGCAAGGGACGTTGAAATTGGATGATAAAAATTTTCAGCTAGGAGACCCAGTGCAATTGTACTGGATTACATACAAGGATAACGGTGATGAGAACTGTGATGAGAACACAAGGGAGTGGATTGGCACGCTCGTCGCCGCGGAGCTTGCCGTTGCAGTGGAGGCGCTGCAAAATTTCACCGCTGGTGATAGACCCGACGGCTTAGGGCATGCCGTCGCCGGCGGACTCGCTGTCCAGGAGCCCATGACGCTCCAGCAGCGCATCGCCGCTGCGTTTGCAGCTCACAAGTGCACAAGGATTGGCACGCACGTCGCCGCGGAGCTTGGCGACAAGGAGCTTGGTACAAGGATTGACACGCTCGTCGCCGTGGAGCTTGACCGTGCAGCGGCGGCGCTGCACCAGAGCTTGACGTCGCAGCAGCGGCTGGACTGCACCGCGAATCTTGACGCAATGATTGCAACGCTCGTCGCCGCGCAGCTTGACGTTGCAGCGGCGGCGCTGCACCTTTTCCTGGCTGACGGTAGACCTGACGGCTTAGGGTATGCCGCCGCATGGGGACTCAAAGTCCTGGAGCCCATGACGCCCCAGAAGCGAGAGTCCACTGTGAAGGCAGCTCGCAGGCGCGAATGTGATGAGAAAACAAGGGAGTGTATGACAGATGCAGTGGACTACGAAGCTGTTCGATTTCTGAAGCAATATAAAAAGAGGGTCAAGTTTGATGACAAATGGCGATTTTTGGATTTCTATGAAATCTATATGCTTAAAGCGGATTTCAAAGACATAGTAATTGACGAAACAAAAAGCGATAGACTTTGGGTGGAAGATCTCCCTAGAACCGAGAAAAAACATGAAGACTACGTTTCGATTAGTATCATGGTAAAAGATAAAAATTGGCGTATAGAAAAAGTTGACCAATCTGAGGATGAGGAGGTTACAGAGTCTTCCGTAGAAGATTACTCAATTGGTTCATGTGACGAAAGTAGTGATCCCTCAAGTGCTTCCGAATGTGAGGAGCTCGATGAAGAAGTGGAATATGAAGAACCAGAGGAAGTTGATGAAGAAGCGGAAGATGAAGAAGCGGAAGATGAAGAAGCGGAAGATGAAGAAGCGGAAAACGATGATGAAGATGATGATGATGATGAAGATGAAGTCGATGTGAGAAAAGCCCAGGAAAGTTTGGAAAGAGCCCAGAGACAAGCCCAGGAAAGTTTGGAAATTTTGGAAAGAGCCCGACAAGCCCAGGAAAGTTTGGAAAGAGACCAGAGACAAGCCAATGAAAGTTTGAAAAGAGCCCAAGAGGTGGTTGACAAAGCAATGAAAAAGAAGGCGCGAAAGGCTGCAGGTGTGCAGTGAGGAATTTCGGACCATATTATTTTGGACTTTCAAGTTTCCGAGCGCTCTATTTTGCGAATATGCCACTGCGACAAAGGTCGACATTCGGTCCATCAGCTCGGCTTCAGTCTGCAAATAACAGGCTCTCGTGAAACGCAGCAACCAACAGAGCCCACACTGCGGGCACCAGGTGGAGTCCGATCGGGTGCCACCGGTCATAAAGATGCTTGTGCTGTGAAATGAAAAAACAAGCGATGTACGTCGAGACCGTGATCGACGCACAGATCACTTCAGCTGCGAGCATCGGGGCACTGGGGGCGTAAAAGCCCTGGGAGGCTCCATAGACGAACAGTGCACATGTAGAACACAATTCGATTTTTGCAATAAACTGGTTTTTCTCCGCCTCGCGGTGATACCAGATCGAGAGGAACACCATCACGATGATCAATACCCCAGCGTCATAAAGTCCCCGCACGAGTGCGACTACAACCGCAGGAAGGAACGCGAGGTGCGAAGACACCACAAAATCATCCCACGCACGCATTGGCGTCGATGACATGCAGAGAGGGCGGGTGTTCACACTTCGGCGGGTTTATTTTTATTATTGTGAGCAAGTAAACCGTCTCTAACGCAGAACTTCGCGTCCACGCACAGATCACTTCATTCTACTCAGCATTTCCAGCAACTTCGTTCTGTCGAACCCCTGCAGTGAGAGAGAGTGTTGTCCCATGTTGGGAATGCCGTGCAAATTCATTTTGTGTTTGTGATCATATTTAAGGAGTTGGTACACATGGACAACGCACTCCCAGACAAGAAGACTCAAAACCCCCCTAGGCGGCGGAAGGGAAATAGCGGCAACAGGAACTTCGGGGAGGGACCACACAAGGAACAAAACGGCCCTCCCCCCAAGACAAGGAAATATAAGCATTTTATTTGGAAACACTCGATTTTTGACGGATGGCAAATGCACTCTAAGGAAAACCTGCACACGTACTGTCTTGCCATGAAATGCGCACACCAATCGAGCTCGTCATCAATCTACAGGGCTCGCGTTCAGGAGGCTGTGCTGGGCCTCAGGATCAATGAACTCCTCCGGAAGGCTGGCAATGAAAGCATCCCAGCCTCGAACTACCAGCGTGACGTGCAGGAGCAGAATGCCGAGTACTATGACAAGCTCACACACTTGTTTTCCGATGCACACATCGCGAACGAAGAGATTGAGAAGCAGTTAAAGGACATCCGCACAAGCACCACAAACGCTATCCGGGACCTGAAGAGGAAATATCAACTCAATGAAAAAGCAAACCAGTTGAGCCCTGCCTCGGATGCCAAGGCGCACACGCCATGCGAAGACCCGGTCGAGCTTTAGCGATGGCGCAGGGAGCGGAAGCGGGAGCAGCGAGCAGAAGATTCTTAATGACGGTGCGGCCCTCTATTGTCGCTGGGCTGCCAGTCGGCCCCTCTCCAATTCTCCTTCTCGCGGTCGCATCTGAACTTGTGTAACAGAAGCTTCCAGGCCAACTCCACACGCCTGTCGCTAGATTTGTTGTGGCGATAGTTCCGGAGCAAAGCCAGTAAGAAATCATCATTATGAGAGAAGGTCATGACACCATTTGGAAGATCCATCGTATTCGTGCGCTTCGGGTTCTTCCACCACACTTCAAACTGGCCACACTCAATGTAATTTCCAATTTCCACTTCTATCTTTTCCTTTATTTTCGCGAGCTCGCCCTGTCGCTCGAGCTCGACAAACCGCGCCAGGTGTTCGTCGAAATTTCCGTGGCCATCAGGTGCTACGAGGTACTTGCTTGCCATGCCGCGCAAAAGCTTTTATACTTGAATGTGTAAAACACGCTAGGTATTTAATAATTGATTAAAATTGATTGAAGCTGTCGAACGCGGCTAAATTGATACGAACATACGATGCGTGCGATGTTCCTCCCTGCTTCTTATCGTTAGTCGAGCTTTAGCGATGGCGCAGGGTGCAGCTGGGGCTGCCTTCGAAGAGCCAGCGATTGACGTGATCGATGGTTGACGCGCAGCGCCCGCCATGGGAACACGAAGCTTGAAACGGGTATATAGCAATACCCGGGCATGCCCCATCCACAGCGAACGATCGCCCAAACGAATGCTAACATCCGCAAGTAATCGCGTCACGCGGCCAGCCTCGCCGTGTACACGGCCACGAGCACCACGCAGCCTGCAAGGGCTGTAATCGCGGCTAGGTCGAACGCCGGGCTCACCAGGATCAGGAAGAGCCCCTGCACGAAGCAGACAGACAGCACCAGCTCCGTCGACTTTTTGCGCTCGAGAATTATCACGAGAACGTAGATGCTCACGAACTTGAGCACGGGCTCGAGCAGCAGGAGGTGCGCTGTCGCCAGACGACTCAGCCCGCGCATGTACGTTATGACAGTGAGCCGGGACTCGGGCGAGCTGTAGAGAGCACCCACTGCCGTCACCAGCAGAAACGTGGGCAGCCCGCGGCGACTGTCAAAGAGGATGCCGCGGCTCGTCCGCGCGCCGACGAACGCCATCTCGCTCGAGATTGACGTCCAGAAGCACCCCGCGAGGAAAGCGGGCGCGTACAAGTTCACCAGCGTCCCCATACTCGTGTCCTCTGGCCAGGCCCACTGCATCAGAGCACAGATTTGGATTGAGAGGGCAATGATCCCGTACACCGCCACCCACAGCGAGCTGCGCAGGCGACCCGAGAGGTGCGGCGTGCTTTCGGATTTCGAAAGCGTTTTGTACAGCGAGACCAAGACCCATCCATACAGCAGCCCCATGGCGAACATCCACTGCGTGTTGAAGAGGGTGTAGTCAAAGGACAGAAAGGTCTGGTACATGACCGCCCCTACGCTGTGGATGTAGAGACAGTACAGGTCCAGCTTCACGTTGCTCTCGAAAACAATCGCGTTCTCCATGCCGTCCGCCCCGCTGTGGCCGCCGCTGAGCAGCGAGGGCGGCGTCGACGGCGTGGGCGACTCCACTCGGAGCCACGCGCCGTTCTCCGCGCGCTCCGCGCCCTCCTCTCCGCGCCCCGCGCCCTCCTCTCCGCGCCCCGCGCCCTCCTCTCCGCGCCCCGCGCGCTCCTCTCCGCGCCCCGCGCCCTCCTCTCCGCGCTCCAGGGCCTCGTCCACAGTGTCGAGGCGCCGCTTCCCCTCGCCCGAGAGCTTCTTGTGCGGGTCCGTCCCAACCGCCTCGCCGCACGCGAGTGCGCTCCCCCACCCGCTGAGCTGCTCCACGTCGGGGTCGACGTCTTCCAGCCCCTCCTCGAACGTCCGCGCGCTGCGGTTGCTCCGCGCGCTGCTCACGCTGCGGCGGCTGCTCGGGGCGCGTCCGAGCAGCGCGAAGCTCAGATTGTCGCGCTTCACGATGCCGACGACAAACGTGAGCACCGCCTGCATGCTCAGCATCAGCGCGAGCATGCCGACCTGCACCGCCGCCACCAGCGTGCGCACGTGCACCCCCGCCGTCCGGATGTCGTCGCGCGCGAGGCGCAGCTGCGAAATGTACATGATAAACGCAAAGAGGAAGCACTGCGCGAAGAAGCTGTAGCTGCGCGCCATGCGCACACGCCGCCTTTAATAGATTCTTGATCTTCAAAAATATTTCACCTGTATTCCGTTCATTTCACCTATCTCCGCATCCCGAACCCCGCCGCCAGCAGTCGCGCGCGCGTCGCGGACCGCAGCGCAAACTTTACCCGGTTTTCCGACTCGGTAATCGTCCTCCCCCGGATGTCGAAGAACACCGAGAGCATGCTTTCCGACGGCAGGAACCACGCGAGCTCGCCGACCGCTGGCAGAATGACGACGTCCTCGAACACCACCCCCTTGCGCATGAGGTAGAGCATGCCCACGCCCACCGTCTTCAGCTCGCCGTCCTTGAGCGGCATGTGGAAACTGTACACCAGCACACCGATGGCGTGCAGAATCGAGCGCGTGACGCTGTCGACGAGCGCCTTCCGCCCCGCGAGGTCGAACCGGCGCATCGGCTGCGCGAGCTGCGCGAGACCCTGCATCAGCTCCGCGCACGCCACCAGCAGGTTCGGCGCGTGCTTCAGCCTGTGCTTCCCCTTGCCCACGCAGCACATGATGTTGCGCAAGTGCAGCATTTTCGACGTGTCGGAGCACAGCATGTGCTCGACGACGTTGCGCACCTCCTCCGCGGCGTTCTCCTCTTCGAAGACCGACTGCGAAGTCACGCTGTCGGTCAGGTGCGCGTGCGCTATGAACTCCGTTTGCACAAACCTCTTTTCTCGGATCACGACCCCGCTCAGGGTGCACACGTGCCCGTCTTCGACCTCCTGCGTGCATTTGCATGCCCCGTCGCCGCACGCATGGATGGTCCCGCACAGCAGACAGCCCAGCACGTCCAGGTCCAGCCGCTCCCACTTGCACTCGTGGTGCCCGAAGCTGGCTTTCGGGAGCACGAACGGCTGCCGCAACACCGTCCAGAGGGCACTGACTTCCCGCACCCGCAGCGTGGTCATGCGCTCCTCGCGCCGAGCACGCCGAGCATGCTCGGCGCGTATCTTGTTTCATACTTTCAACGTGCCGCCGCTCCAGGGAAAGAATTGAGACGTGTCAGTTCGAGTTCACATGCAAAAGCGCAGATGGACGCGAAGAAATATTCATAGCTCCACGATGGTCTAACTGGAAAGTGGAGTGGGAATATGCACGAAATAAGCATCGGGCATGCTGCCGGAGCGCGGGGTCGGCGACTTGCGGAACGCTCCGGACTTGGGGCGCGTTTCGTACGCGTCGTTGTCAATTCAAATTTTGTGTATTAAAGACACGATGAGGAATGTCTGCTCATAATTTTTGCTGTCTTGCTTTAAGCTTGTGGTCGTTAATAGCAGGAATCGTAACACTCATATTGAACGATAAGAGTCAATGCGCGGAATCCCACCAAACGTTGATGGTGCTAGGCATAGGATTAATAGTCTTTTCAGTTTTATACATTATCAACAGCTGCGTATGGCTGTCCCCACAGGAAATGATTTTCCCGTTTCTGCTGTTGGGCTTCGTGATCTTTGTGTTTGTATTGGATTGTATGTTACTCGATGAAATTGTACGTCGGGATGATGATTGTAGTGGAGCCCGTGGAACACCACGGTTGTTTATGATTTGGTGGTCAGTTCCCTTGGCATTGTTCGGATGTGTTTATGGTTGTGTGAAACCCAACCATGATAATTTCTATGATGAAGCCCAATATGCAGAATTTAAGCTTGTGTTGTAGGTTTCCAGTCAAGACAATCAAAATGCATGTTTTCCGTAACAATGCGTTGTAGACTGTCATTTCCCTCCCGCGGATCTGTGGCTCCGTGAATTGGGATGGGCCGTCAGACGGGTTGAAATTGATCACGGCTCAGCTGAAGCTGCAGAGTCTTCGCTGGTGGCAACGAGTCCGCGATGGCAACCGCCGCTCGCAGAGGACTATGGCATTTCAGCACTTATCTCCACGGACGGCGACAAGAAGGGCCCGTGCAGCGGCGGGAATAAAAACGGGACACAGTGTATAAAAGACAACGGAGTGCATGAATCGAAATCGTTACACAGTCGAAGTGGGTGGAATGGGAAGTCTTATCGAGCTGCCGGAGGAGCTCCACAGCATGATCCTGCCCGAGGAAAGGGCCCTGGCGCTGCGTCTGACGTCAAAGACGATGCGCACGGCCGTAGAAAACGCAAAAGTGCATGCGGAGGTACGGGCGAAGCCACGATGGGACGGGCGTTTCCACGATGGCCGAGGGCTGCTGGACAACCTGAACGTGTTGATGGCCTCCTGTAATATTTCTGTGTTGGGTCTTCGACATTGTAAGATGAGAGAGGGGGGAGCGCTGGCGATGCTGGAGTTTCTGCGCCTGAACACCACGGTCAAGTCGCTCGACCTTGGTGACAATGAGCTGGGAGACGGCGGAGCACGGGCGCTGGTGGAGGCCCTGCGCGTGAACACAGCACTGCGGGGGCTCGACCTCTCGGATAATTTCCTGGGCGAGAACGGAGCGCGGGCGATGGCGGAGGCCCTGCGCGTGAACACCACGCTCACGTCACTCGGCCTCTCGTATAATGAGCTGGGCGAGCGCGGAGCGCAGGCGCTGGCAGAGGCACTGCGCCGCAACACCACACTCACGGATCTCCGCCTCGCGCATACTGAGCTGCGCGATGGCGGAGCGCAGGTGCTGGCAGAGGCACTGCGCCGCAACACCACACTTCGCTCTCTCGCGCTCGCAAGCATTGATATGGGAGACCACGGAGCGCGGGCGCTGGCAGATGCTCTGCGCAGCAACACCACGCTCA
>Ga0207938_1000141_pt1 | contig 12207 bp, 6 predicted proteins | sample LakMenEpi15Mar12_FD_150671 | JGI IMG/M metagenome (GOLD analysis project Ga0207938, IMG submission 150671) | Freshwater microbial communities from Lake Mendota, WI - 05MAR2012 deep hole epilimnion (SPAdes) | ecosystem: Environmental > Aquatic > Freshwater > Lake > Epilimnion/Euphotic zone ...
CTCCGGTCCAGCCATTCCGTTCCTCTGGCGCCCGTCGAAGGCGAGCGCCACCTCGCGACCTGCTGGCCACACAGTGTCGCACCGAGTCTGGTGCGGGAGTCTGCACGGAATCTGAATCTCGTCCTGCCGACACACAAGCGCGAGACAGCGATCCAGACAAATCGCGTTCTGTCGCACCCCGGTCCGCTGCCGATCGTCTTTGGGTTTGCAGTTCGTGATCTGGCAGTACAGGCTAGCAGCCCCCCCCGTGCTGTTTGTATAGCTGGCTCGCACAACATCCACGTCGCCCTCGAGGCTGCGCTCACAGACACCACAATTACTTTCGGGGTTCTCCGCACCGGTGCTTCTTTGCAGCCTGCACGAAGCCGGATACTGTGTATCCATAGAACACTTCCCTTCCTGGTCAGCACACTTGTGGCACTTCCCGTACGTGATTTTATCAAGATCTCCTTGCCCCAAACACCCCTCGAAGTACAGCAGCGGCAGATACCCAGTGACGAGCATGCTCTCCAGCTGCAGTTCAGTTCTTTGCTGTTTTGCGCACAGCCGCTGGTCACGCAGGTCGGCGCATTGAACGCACTTGCGCAGTGTCCAGTCCCATATTTCCGAGGTGGCACACCTCAGCTGACTGCACTCTCGAACACAGCCAGATCCCCAGTTATCCGGCAAGGTCTGACTGTCTGATGTACCACAATCCTCGCACGTCGCGCACGCCACCTTCGTCTTGTCCAATTTCACGTTGTTGCTGTCCCCCGGAGAGATTGTCACCGGGCACACGAGCACGTCGAAGAGCGAGCCAAACACGCTGAGATCTGCCCTCATTCTCTCCACACACGTGCGGACGCCGCATGCAAATGGACCTCCGCACTGTGTTCCGTCATGGTTCGTTGTTCCGTCACAGACCTGCCCGCAGGCGAAATCAGCGTGTTTCGAAACCACCCCGAATACTTCCTCGAACCCAAAGCCACCAAGGTCTTGCATTACACCCACCTCCTGGGCTGTCGAAGTTTTTGTGATATCCGGACAGAGCGGCTCCGGGGAAAGCCATGGCTGGGTGAGCCATCGCTCGTCTTCACACTTGCCTTCGTGTATCCAGTTGCAGCCTACGCGTTTTTTTCCAGTTTCACACGCGTTGCAGGGCACACAGCTCCCAGGTGTGTTGAGTGCGCATCCCATCCTCCACTCCCTAAAATCACACTCACCGCACGTTTCACACTTTTTTGCTTCGGTGAAGTATTTACCCAGGACGCAATCGCATGTGAAAATGCCATTCTCTCGTGTTGTAGAGTCTGTTCCGTCCAAGCAATTGCAATTTTCAATGTTTTTGCTTCCCGCAGGTGATACAGAGTTTACTGGGCAAGCCACGCCTGTGGTGGCATCTGCATCATTCTGATATGTGTTTATTGGCGAGAGTTCACATTTCCCGTCTTTGTAAAATTTTCCTTGGCCACATACACAGCTGTTCCCTTTGACACGGGGTGCACTCACGAATCCTTTGGTGGTAGAGTCACAGACACATGCGTCAATTGTCGTACTTCCAACGGGAGAGGTGGAAAGAGTGTGGGTTTCAGTTCCTCTCTTATACGCCGGACATGGCGCACAACTTGTCTGATTGTCTCGCATAGTTAGAAGGTCTTGGTACTTCCCCTGCTCACATGCTGCGCAAGAGGCGTTAACAGAGCCCTCAGCGGGTTTATAGTAACTACCCGCAGCACAGTTATTACAAGTCCCTGGATTCGTTGATGTACTTGAGCAACCCCAGGGTTTAACCGTAGTTCCATTAATTGTACATACAACACATAGGTTGCACGGGGTTTTTTTGTTGAAACGGAAGAAATCAAAATGAAATGTCACTATGGCCCCGCTGATCATTTGTAAGTATTGACCATCAGCGCATATTTTGCAAGCATGCGCCCCGGACGAAACAGCACTATTTCTGTCAGTGTATGTTCCGGACGAACAAGTCCTACACGCGGTCGCGCCTTTTCCCAGAGCATTAAAATTGGGAGACACGAATGCACCCTGCGGGAAGACGCATTGCAAACACTGCTGAGTTCCAGGCTTAGAGTAAGTCCCCGCCAAGCATTCCGTACAGGTATTCAAGGCAGTCCAATACTTGCCTGCTTCACAGTCGACACAGGAAGTAGCTGAACTATAATACTTGCCGTCCGCGCAATCACTGCATGCACTCTTGCCTTCAGGAGAAAACTTTCCAGAACCACAGGGTGTACAAACACGCTCCGAATTAGAATACGTGCCGGAGGCACACATAACACAACCTGTATATGCACTTCCCAGTGGAGAAGAGGATCCTTCATTGCACAACTTACATTGCGCCCCGCCGTTAGAATGCGTCCCGACAGGACATTGATAACAACTGATCGATCCAGCCGCTGATGTTGTTCCGTCTGCGCAGAGCTTGCATGCAAGGTCTACAGCCATCGAGCCGGCTTGACAATTGTAACAACTGCTCGATCCTGCGTCGGACATTTGTCCGCTTGCGCAGTCTGTGCATGAAATCATTGAATGTGTTGAGGTATATTTTCCCGCTGTGCAGATATGACAAGGTGTGTCCCATGAGATTTCACTTGAATGGTATCCTGGTTTGCATCTGCATACTTGGACACCACGGTCATCCGCCGAAGTTTGTCCGTCATTACACCGGCGACAATTGTATGCTCGATGAGCTGACGTATAAGTATGAGTAGATGTAAATCCATAACCAGGTTCCAAACATCTCGTTGTCTCGAAGCTGCCACCTACATAGTATAGATTGCATCTGTATGTATCTGCGGTATCCCACCAAGAGTGCCTTTTAGCATCAGTTCCCGGTATTGGGCACTCAAAGTAGCCCCCCGCATGCACAGCATTTTGCTGCACACAGCATAGGACGACTAGTATCGATAAAAAAAATCCTTGTGTTGCCCACTTGTGAGCACATGACAAGGAGGCAAATAATTTCATATCGAGGTATGCAACCTAAATATGGACGTCGGGTTTGTTCTAAAAAGCGTTCATAACGGCAGATTTCTACTTGCGCAAACGCCCGAAACGTCATTTTTGCTACACCCACGGAAATGCTCCCATTGATGATACTCCTTCACATGCGCGCTAGCAAAGAGAGACGGAGAGACGCAGACCCCGGAGAGAGGCGGAGCGAGACGCCTCCGTATTTAGCACGGGCATCTGCATGGTGCCTCGGCTCCCGACGCCGCCGGCTCCGCGCCGCAGGCCCTTCCCGCCCGCCTCCTGGCTCCTGGCTCCCCGAGCCGCTGCGAGGCCCCGGCAGGTCGCGCACGTGCGGAAGCTGCTCGGGGGCGGGCCGTCGGCGCCGCCGGGCGTGCTCGAGCTCCTGCTCGCTGTCTCGGGCACCCTGGTCGTCGCGCTGGCGGCGACGGCGCTGGCCCTGTATCTGTACAGACGGCTCAAGCCCGCGAAGCAGCACGCATAGGCGCCCGCGCGCTGGCCGTTTGCACCGAGGGCTCGGGCCCGCGAAGCCGCCCGCGCGCGAACCGCGGACGCGCAGAACAAAAAGAGAGAGAGTGTTGTTTATTGGTACTAAATTTAGAATCCTCTACACTTCCATGTATTCGCCAGCCGAGTATATATCAAATCTAAGCAAACGACCCCGGGCGTCCTTCGCGCATATAAGAGGCCTCGGCCATGGATGCGCCGCCGATGCCCGCGTTCGCGCTCACGCCGCAGAGCAGGTTCGACGCGACGCTCTGCCGGCAGCACATGCGCGAGGCCGCAGAGTTCGTCCTCCTCTGCCAGCGCGCAGGCCAGCCCGTGCTCGACCCGTGCGGCCCGCGCGGGGACCTGTACTTCATGCTCAAGGTCCTGCTCGAGGCCCCGCGGCGCGCCGTCTGCGACCCTGCCGTGTGATCACACACTGCCGTGTGGGGGCGATGCTGACGCCGCGGCTCGTGTTCGCCGGCTCTGCGCGCGCGTCGGCGCCGCGTGCGCGTCGGCACTGCGCGCACTCCGGCGCTTCGGCTCTCCCGGCAATCTTCGTCTGCTGTCGGGCCACCTGCGCGAGCGGTGGACGCGCATTCCCAGCGCCCACCCGCCGCCCTCTCCCGGGCGGCTCTCGCGAAGGGCGGGCCAGCGGCGCGTGCTCTTTTCGCGCTCGGCAGTGCGCGCACTTCGGCTCTCCGATGAAACATAGGCTAAGGCCAATAAAAGACAGCTCATTCTTCCCCTTCTTCTTCTCCTTCTTGAAGTCCTTCTTGAATTCCCTTTACTATTTGTATCATTTCGTATTTTAACCATGCATTTTCAAGGAATAATTTTCGATTCTTTGATTCTCCTCCTTCTAGTCCTTCTTCTGCTAATTTTGCCCATTCGCTCAGTTGTTTTGAAACTTCGTCTTTTAACCCTGCATTTTGAAGAAATAAATTTTGATTCGTTTCACGAGATATTGTTAATTCTTCAACCAACGATTCATTTTTCAATTTTAATTTCTCCAACATTTGCATTTGGTCTTTTGATGGATTTGACACAGTCGCTATATTCTCTTGTATTCCGCCTAAATTCGTTTGATTCGTTTGACTAGCCAATTGCTGAAACCCGGTGGAGATTGTTTCGAGTTCATCAAGAACACGTTGGTACCCTGTGTTCTCTGCAGCCATGTTTTACCATGTCTTAAATAAAGAAAGTGCGCGCACTTCGGCTCGCCAGCATGCGCGTTTTCGCACGGAGAACAATCGGATACCCCGAGTGTGTTCTATACGTGCTTGTGCGTGTTAGAGAGAGGTTTATTAGGAACTATGCATAACGGGCCTAGAGACCTAGGTGCTCTCTCGCTATGACTTCGTATGAAACTGTCCCGTTCGGTCCCCAAAATGGATAATTTTGCAACTGCTGTGTATACCTACCACCGGCCCGGAATTCTACAAGAGATGCAGTTCGAAGTGCATCGATTAAACCCTGTAAATTTTGCTCGGTAAGTTTTATCCCTGGTCTCCTTTTCTGTGTCAACGTAGACTTAAATCTTATTTCAGGTCCTTCATCGAGGTAGACATTTTCCTTGATATACACAAATATGGCGTTTGGGGTATTATCGACAAAATTCACGACAGGGACAAAGGCCACTCCACCACTCGAGACAGGACTCGGGTCATGATCTCCTTCTTCTTCTTCTTCTGCTCCTTCTGCTTGTTCTTCTTCTTCTCTTTGTTTATAGAGATCCAAAATTTCTGTTTGTAACGCTTCATTATGAAATTTCATTTTTCGCCACTCATTATGAAGCTTATTGTATGATTCCTGCAAGGTAGAAAGCTCTGCCTTCAGATCTGCGTTCACCACCGACGCCGCAGTCCCGGCATTGATTGCCTTGTCCAGACGACTCTCCAGATCCGCTACCCGGCTCTTGATTGTCACGGCCTCAGCCCTGGAGGCCTCAAGCTCGGTCTTTAAACCCTGTGTCTCATTCTTCGCTTCCACAAGCCCTTGCTGAGAGGTCTCAAGCGCGCGACTGTCCACCTGGCGCACTGACTCCAGACGTTGCACCTCCTCCGTCAGCGTCGCGGAGCTGTCGCCCCCTGCAGCGATGGTGGTTTCAAAGAAATTGATCCGGGTCTTGTCCGACGCCACTTGCCCCTGCAACGACGCCACCTCCGCTTTCAACACTGCATTTTGCACAAGAACACTTTCGCGTGCGGCCACCGCGACATTCTTGGACTGCTTAAGCTCATCGCATGATGCCTGCAAGGTAGAAAGCTGTACCTTCAGATCTGCGTTCAACACCGACTCCGCACTCCCGGCACTGGTTGCATCTGCCATTCCACTCTCCAGATCCGCTACCTGGCTCTTGATTGTCACGGTCTCAGCCCTGGAGGCCTCAAGCTCGGTCTTGAAACCCTGTGTCTCATTCCTCGCTTCCAGTGTCTCACTCCTCGCTTGTAAAAGAGCACTTTTGCGTTTTTCCACCTCCCCATTCAAGATATCAAGATTTGCCTTCAACTCTCTGTTCGACGCGGTTGCATTGTCCAGGCGAAGCGCTAGACTCAACTTCGATTCCAACAGAACTTTTTGCGCTTTCAAACCTTCATTCACGCCGTCTTCCAAATGGTCATTCGATTGACGCTTCGACTGTATTTCTTGATTCAAATTTTCAATTCTTTTTTTTAATCTATTCAAAAGGTCCATTTTGTCCAGTGATTGCGCTGACACCGTCTCGCTATGTCGTTCTATGCTTCTAACATCCAAATCAACAAGCACAGTTTCAAACAATTCACTGAAAGCTTCGAGTCTAGTAAGAACACCTTGGTACTCTGTGTCCGGTGTGTTCTCTGCAGCCATGTTTTACCACGTCTTAAATAAAGAAAGCGTGTTTAACCTCGCGAGCGTCCCGTTTTCGCGCTCGGCAGCGCGCGCACTTATTGCTTAGTCCAATCAAAATTAATATCTTCCGATTTGAGACTGGATAGGTAATCTCTCGTTATTTTTTCGTAAGTTTTCCACAAAGCAGATTCTTTCATTTCGTTTTGATATGTTGACGATCCAGGGGCAAACTTGATAAGTTTTTTATTCTGGAAGGCTTGTAAAATGACTAGGATTGCATTTTCGAAAAGGCTTTTTTGCAATCTTATCCCTTTTATACCACCCATCCCGTACCTGAATTTTGGTTCAACGATTTCATCATTCAAAAAGACATTTGCCCCAACATATTTTACTATCTTCTCTATTTGATTCGGTAACCCCCTCCAGATCCGTGAACCATGTTGGTCTTCTTCTTCTCCTTCGCTTACTCCTTCTTCTTCTTTTTCAACTTCTGGGTCTAGATCATCTGAAATTCCCACTTCTTGTTTATTTATTGGATGTAAAAAAGTCACAATTGAATCAGACACTCCTCCTTCTCCTCCTTCTCCACCTTCGGTTGTGTCAAATAATAGTTGTTCGATTTCGTCGTCGTCTGTTTCAGATCCATCTTCTGTTTCAGATCCCTCTTGAATAGGACCAGGCACGTGCTTTTTATTTCCAACATCTAGGTCACGGCGGTGCGTCAGGACCGGGGACGCTTCAGCCGATGAATTTGATGAGCCCTGTCGGCCATGTTCATCTTTTACAATAACCATTGTCACGTTCTGGTTCATTGTTAACGCTGTATTTTCATTCTGCAACGTTGTATTTTCTTCCTGCAAAGCATTGTTCTGTGCACGTAGGGAAATTATTATTCGTTTTGACATCTCCAACATTTCCATTTGTTCGTTTGATTGCGTTGACACCTTCTCGATATAATTTTGTATGTTGGAAATTTTCAGATTATTCACCAACGTATTAAACGTTGCGCTGATTGTTTCGAGTTCATCAAGAACACGTTCATACCCTTGGTCCGGTGCAGCCATGTTTATTATGTCTTAAATAAAGAAAGTGTGTTTAACCTCGTTTGTTCGCGTCTGTTACTTCTGATCTAACGAGGACTTGAATTTTAAAAGATCGTCGTTCAGGCTTCATGATCCAGTAACAATAGCTCGGAATGGTTCCAAGTCGTCATCGCCGATAATCAATTTTTTCACTGCTGTCGTAGACTGAACCAGATTTTTTTGTTTGATTGTTAACTTTTCTAAACTATGTGTTAAATTCCCCAAAACATCACCAAATCTTTTTATATCACGATCGCTGGTTTCCTTTTCTTCCTGCATGGTTTGGGTGTATTCTAGAATCAACTGTTCCAATTGCTCACTAAAATTTGCAATCCCATCCACTTGACCTCTTTCATATTCCGATAGTGCAACTGTACCCTGTCCCGATGACATGTATAAATTTATCTTAAATAAAGAAAATCCATTTAATCGCAAGAACGGTACGTGTTTGTAGGGTCCCAAAATATCTCACTAATCCAATATACCACAGGTTTTCACAAACGGATTTTCACAAACGATAGTTGCTTGTTTATTATGCCACGTGCGAGCATGTCCTGTGGTCATCAACCGCGCTCTCATGCCCATCAGGCGACACACCCGGCCCACCTGCGGCGATGGCCTGCACACGCCTCAGAACAAACGTTACCCGCATCGCGAACACGGCCCGGTTGCACCAGCGGTTGCACCAGCGGTTGCACCAGCGGTTGCACAAACACCGAACGCCACAAACACTCCCGAATGCCACAAACACTCCCGAATGGCGATTTATAGCCCGGTTCGCGATTTGTAAAAAAATACAGCGTTCGCGATTTATAGCTCGGGCGCTTGAAATCCTCCGTCTTGGACAAGAGGCGTCGCGCGCCATGGCCGATGCGCGGTGTGCGAGGACGAGCGCGTGTGCAAACACGGCCAGCGTGGCAGGGAGCTCGACACCCGGGACTCCGTCGATGCTCGTCATCAGCGGCGCCGAGGGCAGGCACGCCGAGCTCGTGAACGGAGTTTATCGCAGGCAGCGCGGGAGCGAGCCGTTTCCGGCGTATGCAAAGGAAGGGAGCCACGGTCTTCTGCTCAAGTACGCGGTGTCGAGCAAGGGTGCGGGGTACGAGCTGCACTGCACAGCCGAAGCCCCGCCGGTGGTCCTCATGAAATCGCAGGTGCTCACGCAGGCGGCGTTTCCGCACGCGGAGTGGTTCGAAAAAACCGCGTTCTTCCTCGCTCACAGCATGCAGGCGAGCACTTCGAGGTTCAAGCACGCAGGCCCCGTGCGCATGAGGCCGCATCTCCGGCGCGCGTGCGTTTCGCCGCACGACATGCCCCCGGCGCGCGGCTTGAATCTCCTGCCGATCAACGGGCGCGACGGTGGCTTTGCCATGGGCCCGCAGAGCGCCCAGCCCCGGCAGAGCCCGTGGGCCCTCCTCAGCAAGAACATCGAGGGCCAGCGCGCGAAGTTCGTGGCCCCGCAGGCGCAGCGACTGGCAGACACCGCGAACGTGGACTTTTGCTACGAGAGAAGCAGCGAGCGGATGCACGACCTGCGCGACCAGACCCGCTTCGCGGCGCAGAAGTTCAACGGCTGCTCGGTGCGCGGCTGGGTCATGCCCGTGCTCGTCCCCAAAAACACGAACCCAGAGCAGGTCGTCTGGTGCCTCGTGTGGCACACGCTCAAGTGCATCATGCCCCCGATGCCGCTCCTTCTTCCAGCGGATTTCAGCTACTGCAACCACGCCCACAACAAGATGGTGGGCGCCTGCTGGCACGTGCACAACACGGGCGAGTCGATGCAGGAGCTCCGGGAGTCAATCCAGCACGAAAGACAAGAGGCGGCACGCCTGTACGGGACCCTGCTGGCCATGACGGGGCTGCCGCCCGATTCCTCCGCTGCCAACCTGCGAAAGCTCCAGCGCCTCATGTTTGTCGGCGAGCTTGTGGCGCACGGCGCAAACCAGGGCAAGGCCACGCTGCACGAGGCCGCGGAGTTCGTGCGCCGGTACGGCGTGCAGGACTACTGCGCCTCGCGGTATCGGCACTCGGAGTACGCAGACTCGCGCGACATGCAGAAGAAGCCAAAGACGTACTCTCTCGACAAGCACCCGGGAAGACACTCCTGGGAGCGCGTGCCCCGAGACGAGGCCGCGCTCGCGCACGTCCGAGACGCTCGCAGCGTGTTCGGCAAGCAGGGGGCCCCGGTGCTCTGGGAGGCGCTCCGCGCAAAGGAGGCCCTCGGCTCCCGGAAAGTCGAGCTCACCGACGCCGACCTGGCAGCGCTCGAGGACGCCGAGGCCACACACTACGAATTCGGCACGGTCCTGGAGCTCGCCGGCGAGTGCTTCCGCGCCACGGGCTTCGACTACATGCTGCGGTGCAAAAACATCGTGGGCCGCACTCCGACGCCCCGCAACGTCGAGGAGAACCGCTCCCGCAACATAGCGACGTGGGGGGCTGCGGCGAGGAGCGTGCGGCGCATCGCCGAGAACCAGACGATCCCGCGCGGGGGGGGGCACCCGCAGAAGACGCTGTACGCGGCCACGGCAGAGGGCACGCGGTACGACTACACGCAGCACTTCCACCTCCCGAAAGTGGTGCTCGTGGCGGCGATCCCCGCCGAGGACGCCGCCGGCGCGAGCCGCTTCGGGGTCCCGCAGGTGGCGCGCATGTGCTTTGTGGAGCGCGCGGGCGAGCCCTCCGCCGCCCCGCCCGCGAAGCGCCCCAGGTGCTCCGCCGTCGCGCCCTTTGCCGAGGCCGCGCGCTGGGAGCCGGTCGCCGCCGCGAACTGGGAGTCGTTTCTCCAGCGCCTGCCGCCGGACGCCGAGGGCTGCGTCCTGTACGCGCGCGAGGCCGGCCTGCTCGTCAAGCTCAAGCGCACCTCGGGGGTGCAGACGATGGCGCGCGCGAGCACCGTCCTCACGCACTACACGCGCGCAGAGATCCGCGCCACGTTCGCGTGCGCGGGCGTCGTCATGAACAAGAACCTCATCGTCCGCGCCCGGCCGCCGGCGACCCTCGCCTGCGAAGGTGAGTGGGCGCAAGTCGCAGGCACCGTCGGGGCGGTCTCCAGCGGGCCGCTGCACGACGCGCTGTCCGCGAAGGTGCTGGCGCGCGCGCCGGGGGCGTCCCGCGTCGCGTTCTCCGCCGAGGAGTGGGAGCCCCTGAGATCGGCGCTGCCGCCCGCAGGGCAGACCGTCGCGGTGACGGCGCACGGCACGACGTCCCACTTCGCCCCGCGCCAGACGTGCCGCCTGGAGCGCGACATTTGCTTCTACGTCGTGCACCGGTTTCTGAAAGCCCCCGGCGAGCGGGGCGCCGCGGGCCCCGCCGCCGCCGGCGCGCGCGCGATCGAAGACGCGACCGAGGACGTCGAGTACGTCATCATGTGCGGCGAGGGCGGCGCCTACGGCGACGTGATGCGCCGCTTCTGCCAGGCCGAGCTCGCGAAGCACGTCCCCGTCTCCCACAACTTCTACACATACAGCGTGCGCCTGCCGCGGCCCGCCGCCGAGGCGCACGCCGAGGCGCACGCCCGCGTCGACGCACGCGTCGACGCACGCATCGACGCCACGCTCGTGCACACGCCGCACAGCGCGGCGCCGCAGTACGCGCCCCTGGCGCCCGTGGCGCTGCGCAGGTGGGGCATCCGAAACTCCGACGGAGACAAGCACACCGAGAGTCGCGAGGAAGACGTGCTCGCGGTGTAGAAGGTGAGTGAACAGCGTTCCGGGAGAAGAAAGTGCGCGTTCCTCGTCTTCCGATTAGTGTTTATTTGTTGTTTCTGCAAGAACCACAAAGACTTTCATAAAATCTGTCATTACTGTTCGGAGGGGAAGATAAATTTCACAAGGACCGCGGCGACGTCCAATTTCCCCTCGGATCTCGCGTCTCGCAGGGCCGCCCTGCCTTCCGCAGCGAGCACCTCGGGCCCCCCCGGCGCCTCCAGCAGCGCACGCACGGCCTGCGCGTGCCCGAACATCGCCGCGTGCCGCAGCGCCGTGTACCCATCCGCGTCATGCAGCATCACCAGCTCGCGCGCGAAGGGACTGTCCAACAGCGCCGCGAGCACCGGCGCGCTTTGGCGCTCGGCAGGCCACGGTGCTTCGTCGCTCGCTTGCGCGGCGTACTTCAGGCAGCTATCACCGTCGTCGTCCGTCATCATCAGCAGCTGCTGCTCGACGCCCGCAATACCCGCGTACCTGAGCAGCGCCCGCATAATACCACTATGCCGATAGGCGGTCGCCGTCATCAGGCAGCTATCCCCCTGTCCGTTGCGCAGCAGCAACACCTCCCCCAGCACGCTGTCGTCCAGCCTATGCGCGAACTCCAGCAGCATGTTCATGACCGGCAGCACGCTTCGCTGTCCCATCTCGCTGTAACAGACTCGCGCAGCGCTCACGTGCACACAGCTGTTGAGCGTGTCGTCTACGCACAGCAGCAGCGCGCGCCCCCCGACATCGAGCAGCATCCGTATGCAAATCAGGTCCCCGCACTGCACAGCGTCGTGCAGCGCCGTGTTGCCGCCTTCGCCGCGGGCCAACGCCAGCGCAGGCCCCCCCGCCACCAGCAGCGCACGCACGACCTCCATGTTCCGGAACTCCACAGCCGTGTGCAGGCACGTGTCGCCGTCATCGTTTCTCGCTAACAAGAGCTGCACCCCGGCCGCGCCCCCCGCCTCCAGCAGCATCTCCACCTGGCGGGCGCCGCCCATCTTGGCGGCCCAGTGCAGGCATGTTGAGTCGCTGCGGTCCCTCGCGTCCAAGAGCTGCACCCCGGCCGAGTGCCCCGCCGCCAGCAGCACCTCCATCGTGCGCAGGTCGCCGCTCTCCACGGCAAAGTACAGACAGCTCCCGCC
>Ga0207938_1000142_pt1 | contig 12205 bp, 6 predicted proteins | sample LakMenEpi15Mar12_FD_150671 | JGI IMG/M metagenome (GOLD analysis project Ga0207938, IMG submission 150671) | Freshwater microbial communities from Lake Mendota, WI - 05MAR2012 deep hole epilimnion (SPAdes) | ecosystem: Environmental > Aquatic > Freshwater > Lake > Epilimnion/Euphotic zone ...
CTGTTCTGACCACCCATCCAGCTTAATAGAAAACGGGTCATAACGCCCATTAATATATTCAGTCCCCGAGATAAATGCCATCAACATTTTTTGCTGAAATCTTACGCTTCCGTCCAATTCCTTTTCTCTTACAAGTCTGTTATATTCAGTCCTCATCTCTTCAATATCAGAGTTCATATTGAACTTGAACGGTATCTTAAATCCCTTAGATTCCATTCTGTCCAGCTGATATATTATCTCTCTCTTTTCGTTTATCTCGTTCTTTATTATTTCCTTAGGGCTCAAAAACTTATTCTTATTTTTGCTGCCGCTGCCGCCACGACCATCTTCGCTGCCTTCGCTTACTCCACTTACTCCACTTCCATCGCTTCCATCACTTCCCCCGCTTCCATCGCTGCTTCCGCTACTTCCGCTTCCGCTACTTCCGTCGCTTTCATCGCTGCCACCGCTGGCTTCGCTAATATTATCATCATATATTTTCTTGATTTTGTCGCGACTTGAACTCTTTTTACTAATATCACTGTCGCTCTCGCTTTCTATTCGCGAACCTCTACCGACCTTATCTTTATTGCGATATATATTGCCTATATTTTTCATATATTTCTTTTTACCACCCGATGAACTTCCGCGCGAAGAACCGCCTGAAGACATTGATATAACATCATCGCTGATTTTTTTCCTGTTAAACAATTCTTCATTAATACTTATATTGGATTGTTTGCCTCCTCCACCGCTCGGTATATTAAAACTAAAAGGTTGCTTATTAAAACTTTCTCTATTCAATTCAATTAAATCATCATTTCTATTATTAAAATTTGATAGTAAAGCCATATTATATATTTATTTGGGTATCAAATGTTTATATATCTATTATAATTTTTAAATGTTTATTAATACGCATTTTGCCAAAAAAATAAGTATCAGCGAAGCTATTTTCTATGCGATAGCCACGATAACCAAGCATTATAAAATAATTTCCCTGATTTTACATAATGTTCGGGGTGAAATTGTAATCCCAATATATCCCTCTTCTTATGATATAACATATCTATCATATTTTTCCTTTTAATTACAGCTTCTATATTCTTACCTACTTTGATAACAATATCATTATGAATATACCTATATCTTGTCTTTACAATATCAAAAGGATACTTTATTTTTAAATACCTATCATAGCTTCTAATATATCCCGCATCTCTTGCTCTGACATTAGAGAACTTCCCAAATCTTACAGGGATATATTGCATCCCATAGCAAAGCGCCAATATATGTATCTTGTTAGCGTGCTTAAATATTATCTCAGGGACCTTTGGAGAACTTCTATCAGTTATACGATAATCAGAACCAGATACTATAATAGCATCTAATTTGTCCCTGAGATTATTCAATAATTTGGCGATACCTTGCTCGTCATACCAATTTCTAAAAATTAATCTCGCATTTCTTATAGATTTTTTAAAGTTCGCCTTACATATATTAATACTATTCAACGCACGCCTGCTATACATCAATATTATCAATATTTTAGGACGCCTCTTCTTTTTCATTATTTTCATTATTACCAATTCTACTACTATATAGCTTATTATATTTATTAGTAATATCCCCCTTCGTATTACTTCTAATATATGATACAGCCTGTAAGCAAGCATCGCTCAAATCATCCTTCTTCTTATTTTCACCAAATATCTTCTGTAATTGCTCGTCCTCGCTAATATATTCGCGACACAATTCAATACTAAGCATCTTATTATTCTTATATTTATCCCTCCTAAATCCCTTCTTATTCCTCGCATCTCCTGCTGTCTTCGCAGCATTCGCGGTATTCGCTTCCATATTTATAACATAGATGTGGTTTTTCGTCTTTAATGAAGCATTGACAAGAACAACATTGCCGACCTCTTTATCCCAATATTTAATTAAACTAAAATAACCATAAATGATGTGCTGGATAGTTTTCATAATGCCATTTAAATTAGAAGGCTGATTCTCTATCAACACATAATCTATCATATTGATACCCTCGTTTTTTAACCCACCTATTAAATTATCCATCTCAATATATATTCTTTCAGATATATCATCAATCCCTTTAATCTCCTTCTTAGATGAAGCCAATGCTATGATACGCCAGTCCAATATCTCTAATATCTCAGTCTTTCTTAATATACATAGAGCAAGATTTTTAACCCCAATATCAAAACTAACATATATCATAATCCTAATATCATTATTATATCAACATATCCTTATTTGCTCGCCTCTCTTCAGCTTTTATTAAGCGTTTTTTGGATTTCGGCTATTATTTTAGGACTGTATGAGGTAATATTGTAATGCTTTATAAGCACAGCAAGGTCCTTCCAAAATGTATCGCCATCATATTTGGAATTGTATTTATTAATTTTCTTACATTTTTTATACAGCCATTTGTATGTCTTCTCTAAGTTTTCAGGCTTCTTTGATATCTTACCCAGTCTCTGTTCCTTTACCAATCTGTTAACATAGCTTTTCAACTCCTCGCATTTATTATAATTCGGCAAAGTCTCGCGTAAATCATAAAACTTCATATAATTATATGACGGGCATATTAATAGATTATCAGTATAATCTATAAATGTCGGGTTATTGTCTATTATTAATAATCTCTTGCTAATATCATAATTATTAGGTATCTTTATTGTCTTACTAATTAACGGCAGTATCTTGCTAACAGATTTCTTTATATTTCCGTATTTATCCATAATACAATTGTCGCGCGCGAATAATGGTCGGTCAAACTTAAAATTATTATGCTTCTCTATTATGGCTATCTCTTTGTTCGCCCATTTTTTCTCAGAAGCCGTATAAATATAAAAATAGCTCGATGGATATAGCTTTTTCATAGAATTTATAAATGTAAAAAAATGCGGTCGCACTAACAGCGATTTCTCCGAATAACTTTCATTCAAATATTTATTACACAGCGCCGTATATCGGTTTAATCCCTTCATCTTATATTTTTTTACAAATTCAATAATATTATATAAATCACATTGATAATTACAATCACCTATAATAGTTCCGTCCAAATCTATTATAAATATATACGGCTCCATATTGCCCCTCTTATCTTCTTTGTTATTCATTAAATCTATTATAATATTATATTAGAATATTGCTTTATAAATAGAAGATATACAAAAATAATGGCTGAATCTCACATATTTAACACTAAAAATATGTCTGCATATAGCCATTTTTCAAATACAATTAATAACAAATATCTTGAGTTGAATAACGGTAAAGAAGTAGATATCAAAGTTCCCGATGCATTACTTAAATATTTTAAGGATAAAACGCTCAAATATAATCTAGACAAAAGGATATTCTATTATAAGCATATAACTAACAAATTAAAAGATATAAATAACAAACAGTGTCTAAAAGAATATGCTATCAATTCTAAAAAAAACAACGATGTTCTCGGATATAATATAGACGATACTGTATTTCTTACAAAAAAGTTCGGTTCTATTAGCAAATACGGGTATATTTATATAGCCTCTATTAAAAACGAATTTGGCAAATATCCTATTGCTTCAAAAATTATGATTAATAACCGCGTTAATCTGTTTGAAGCACAGATTAACTTGAAAATAACCGATAAAGTTATTAAAAATATGATATCAAGACATTTCATTCTAACTTACAAAGTTATTATCTGCGACAAAATATCCAATAAAAATTTGCCAGATATCGTTCTCAATAAGAAATACTATGTTTTATTAAATGAGCTCGCCCGAGGCGATTTGAAACAGCTCTGTAATAGTAAAATGTTCCTCAAAAATGATAGAGTACTATATAATGTATTTATACAGATAATGTTATCCATATCTACTTTTCATCATCTCGGATTTATTCACGGCGATTGTCATTGGGGCAATTTTCTATATCATATGAATTATAATGTAGTCAAAAATAGCTATCATCACTATAATATTTACGGCAAAAATTATTATCTAAAATCTTGCGAATACACTATGTATATTTATGATTTCGGTTTTGCCGAAAAAATCAAATCAGCCAAAATGTCCCTTATTGACTCCGACTATAGGAGATTGATAAACGCTTTCAGAAATAAAAAGATAGAACCGCGTTCCTGGATATCTGTAGATAACAACCTGCCATCTGATGAGGTAGGAGAATACGTCAAAACATTTAAAAAAGCGATTGATAACAATCGTCGCTCCGGTAGAAGCAGCGGAAGCGGTGATAGCAGCAGTTTGTATGAAAATAATAGCATATATTTAGAAAAATTAACGATTGATACAATTCTGCCAATATTATTAAAAGCTCCCGACAAAACATTCGTATCCAAATTACCTGTAAATGCCACGGTTATTAATAAAAAACCCTATTATATCAATAAAAAAATATTAATAAAAAGCTAATTTGCCAGACCAATCGCATCAATACGCGCATTAGCATCCACCGCATATTTTGCAGATAATTCGTCAATATATTCGGTCATCGTTTCAAAGCCGACATATATCATTTCGTCAATCTCTTTTTTAGTTATATGTAATCGCACTCCCTTCCTTGCAAATACTATATTCATCCCGCTTTTTAACACGAGATTTTGAGGACGATAGTAATTCGTATATTTACTATCTTGAATCTGCTTTAATAAAACCTCTTTTACTCTTAGCATATTTAATATCGTCATCAACTGTTTTACAATATATATGAAATTTATAGTTTTCACAGGAACAGGCTGTATTTTTTCATTATCTTTATACAAAAGCATACCCATTATATTCTCGCGAGGCACATCGGCGAATATTTTTATAGGAAAATTATTAGTCAATCCCCCGTCGTAATAATAATAATCGCCTATATTTATCGGTTTAAATAATAATGGTATAGACATAGAGGCGCAACACGCCTTATATACACAGGCATCGGGCGTTTTATCAATAGAAAAAATCTCGTTCTCGCAAGTATTTATATTCGTACAAGATATATACATATTTACTCCGAAAATTTTAGATAATTGCGCAAACGTAATAGTCTCTGATATATCCCCCGAATTATACTCATCTGGCTCTTCCATATCCTCCGTGTCCTCCGCGCCTTTCGTACCCTTCACGCCCTTACACCTATCTGCATATTTCCTTTTTATAATAATTTTTAAATGCTTAATCATCTCCTGTGTATCAAATAAACCTAATTCTGTTATTAATCTGATGTACCTTTTAATAGATAAAAAACATAACTCATTATCTTTCATACAATTATATAATACCTCTTCCATCTCATAAATAGTTAATTTAAAGGCAAACATAAGACCTATTAAAGAACCTACAGAACACCCAGCAATATGTTTTATATTCTTATGCATATTATTTAAATATAAGTATCTAAGAGCACCCACAAATATAACACCGCGCATACCACCCCCCGATAAAACTAAATGTGTAATATTAATATTCTCAATACTCTTCTCGCTCGCTGTACTCGTCTCGCTCTCTATACTCATTTTTAATTAAATAATATTATATATATTATACCCAAATATCGCATATATCTCTTAAATACCCTCTAATACCTCTAAATATGCGAATTGTATTCTTGGATACTTACTTTATAGTAGATAAGAGCCTCTTTGGATGCGTTGTTCTCTGCTTCCTTTTTAGTATTTCCAGTAGCCGTTGAAATAATGCTCCCGTTCTTATCCTTTATACAATATGTAAATATCCTAACATTATCCTTGACAGCTACGTTGAGCTCCTTGAATTGCGGTACATCCTGTAGAGAATGAAGCATATGAGACACAAGCATATCCTTGTAATTATTTTTAATTCTAATGAGTTCGCAAAAGTCTATGTAATTCTCTATTATATATACTATCCAAGATTCTACGACGAAATATCCCGCTCCCGAAGAGGGATTTATATTTATATTTGGAATAATAACATTATCGGCATCCGTCTGGAAATCCAAATAGAGTGCCCCCAAAAATGCCTCAAATATATCCTCCATAATTTTATAGTTATTCCTTCCACCAGATTCCTCTACCTGCTTAGATATAATGGCGAACTTCGGTAATCCTATTTTATCCGACAAATATCCGAGCATCTTTCCATTTACTATCTTCGTCCTAATTTTAGACAAGAATCCCTCATTTTGGTCTGGAAATCTATTATATAAATAATTCGTTACAATCATTCCTAATAGAGAGTCCCCCAGAAACTCTAACCTTTCATAAGACATATCTTGAAGAGGCAAACAATCGCTTGGACGATTCGCATTACTTTTCTCAAAATCTATGTTTTTCATAGTACAATAAGATTTGTGAACGAATGCAACGCGATATAAATTGATGTTCTTTATTTTTATATCGGCCAAGCCATTACTACTTAGCAATTTATATAAGTCCTCTTCGCTTAACAACGTATTTTTTGAATTATATGGTTGATTTTCCACATCAATCTCCATAGTTTTATTATGGATATTATCAATTCTTTTCATCCTGGTTTTATGGTTATATCTTGGTTATATCTATTTCTCAAAATATGAATATATCAATTTTTATATATATAAATATTAAATGTATTTTTCTTTTAAATAGAATAAGATAATAAATGAGTTATCTAGCTAATGATATAACAGCCCCCCTAATCCAAATAGATTCGGTTGCTATTGGGTTTCAATTGGATGGCGAAAGTGAAGCAAGAAATATCAATAGTTTAGATTTAAATAAAGATGAATTTCTGGCCGTAGGAGAGAAAACATATATTCCCGGCGATACTTCAAATACTAAATGGTCTCTTCTCGTTAATAGTCAGGGTACTTCGGTAAATGCTTCAAGAAACCTCGCACGCGAAAGTTTAACTCTTGATACTTCGCTATACGTAGATAAAAACATTCATTGTTCGGGTATTATTAAAGCAGCAGGGTTAGAGCTTAATAATATCAGAATTGACAATACTACAACTATAACAAGCAATTTAATCAGGGAGTTTATCGTTAAAACTAACGATCTCGTGGTATCTCAGCCTTTTCAAACAGGCTATATTACAAATTACAACAATCTCTATAATATTAATTATGATGTTAAAAATGTTTATACTCCAAACTTCGTTACCTTCGGAGGCCATATTGATACATTCAAAAATACACATCCTCTAAACATCGTCACCACTCCTAACAATAAATTCAACAGTATGCATATTTCTATAAGAAATGATACTAATAATGACGAAGAACCTTCAAGAATGTGTATTGGTATGATTGGTGGTAGCAATATATCTCCCGCTATTATTTCTACAACACGAGGAGTTCCGCTTGAATTTCACGTTAGCACTTATTCGGAAAGTATTAATACAGCCTATGGATCGAGAGCAATACCTCTATACAACTCCAATAATGTACCCACGATGACAATTGATGCCAATAATAATGTAGGCATCGGTACTAATAATACTTCTCAAAAAAACTATAATAAAAGGGTTCTTGTAAATAATAACATATCTACCGTGGAAAAAATCGGTAAATCTAAATTGGAAGTCAAAGGCTTATCTACATTTGACGACATATTATTGCACGATTACCAAACAAATACCTATAAACATCTTGATGATATATATATCCGCGGAACAGGCGTTGGGGTTCTCAACGCGACTCAAATAAATGGCGGAGATTTTACAGATTCTCTCTACAGATTTAATAATAATCTATCTGTCTCAAAGCTATTAAACGCAGGTGATGTCAATATCGCTAATAACGCGACGGTCGGATGTAATTTAACAACCGAATATTTAAATGTCAACGAACATTCAACTTTTGAAGGAACCGTAGAATTTAATGATGATGTTAATTTTAATAATGTCCAAAATATTAATATCAATAACCTCAATATAAATAATGACCTTTTCATCAATAATAAGCGCGTCACACCTCTCAATACAAATGATACTTTTACAGGGAACTTTGAAAAAAGCATAGTAGATGGTAGCAACTATATATTTGTTTATGTTAGCAGCAATATCGCTTCACTTGATGCCAACTGTAATGTTAATTTTCCTAATAAATTAGGAATTGGTCTGACAGATACCGACGGATTTGACGGTGTCCTAAATATTATAAAGAATGATAGAACGACGAGCAACAATTTTGACATATTACTAAAAAATACCTTGGGAAACAAGACATACGTCGCAAATATCGGAAGACTCTCGCGCCTTGATTATAACGACAACAGCTTGATATTTAACACGAACAAGGTACCTGGGAAAAATAACAACATATATTTTTATCCTTCTAGCGATTTATCCGCGCTTACTTCAAATCGCTATCTTCCAAATATTAAAAATACCCCGCCGACGCTATCTTTATTAAATGGCAAGGTCGGTATAAACAAATTGAATCCCGATAATCTTTTCGCCCTGGATATTGAAGGCAAAATAGCCGCCAACGATTACTATGTATCACAAGACAACAATTTTAAAAGAACCAGGAACTTTATTTATAATAATGGAAAAAACTTTTTCAATTTATACGATTCATCAACGGATAAGTTTTGTATCAATTATAACGAACTTATATCATTCGCATCGGATATGAGAGGTCTAAATGTTAAAAAAGGTATTAACGCCGATTTATATTATCAAAATAACATATTATTAGAAACCCTCCAAAAAGCGAGTTCGGCTGACAGTTTTTACACTAACAAGAATATATCCATAGGCTGGAACGGCGAAGCTAATGTTGTGCCTCTTCAAGTTAGAAACTTATACACGAACGATTATAATTATTCAACTATACGCATTTATAGAGGTGTAAGAGGTGGCGGGCTTTTTAATAACGCAGATTATAGTGGTATTGATATCTGTGAATATGACAGAGATATTAATCAAGACAGAAATAAAGAGAAGTGGTTCATTTATAAAAATCATAAATATAATGACCTTGACGCCAGAGATTATATGCGCGTCGGCCCTTTGCAAATTGGATACACCAATAAAACAATTGAGCCCACTTCATATGGTATGTCATTTTATTATGATACGATAAGTTCAAAATATCACATAGATGTTAATAACCCTAATGTATCATACGAAGACAAATCAGCTATGACAATATACGGCGACCTAAACGTTCACGGGAATGTTAATATTTTAGATAACGAAGGATGCAATTTTAATTTTACTATGAAAGCATTATCCTCTAATTTAAAGAGAGTAGACAGATATATCAATTATATATCTGGTGGTGGCGTTGATACCGGATATTCAGCATCTACAAATAAAATTGCTATGTCTATTGATATTTTGAGACCTAGAGAAAATGTTATAATAGACCCTGTTGAAAATCAGAAGATTCCTGTAATAATTAAAAATATGAATGATGATAATCCGGCTACGAAGTTTATTACTTATTCTAAGAGCAATATTTGCTATTCTATGATAGAATTAGCAATTTATAATAGCAACCTTCAATTAGTAGATGATGTCATAGATAAGCAAAACAATATCAGAAATGCCATTCAAATGAGCGTAGGTAATAATAATAGCAACACTTATCTTGATTTCAACGTTTATAACAACGATTCATACAAAAACTTTTTGCGATTTGTTAATATCGTGAGTGATAATGGTGATGCCAATAGTACTATAGCTCACTTGGGTCTCGGGACAGACAAGAGTTCTAATATCCTTTTTCATATTGATGGGAATGAAAAATACGGCCTTCAAATTACCAACAATAAATATCCGGCTTCTATCAATTTATTGAACTCCGAGGGAAAAAATATTTATCATACTATATCAGGCGGTGATCTTCAAAACAATCACAAATTTACTATTGATGTCTCTTCGGCAACCGTTGATGATCTAAATAACGAACCTGTTATGACAAATGTATTCACTATTGATGCCTTCCAATATAATGGGGAGAAACGCAGAGGAGCCCGATACGGATTCAACGAAGACTTTGCATCTAACATAAATCAGACCCTTGTAATTAAAAGCGATTATGATACAGTTCCTATGGCAATTACGAGCAGATACAGCTACGAATATATGTTTAATAGTACGGTTAAAATAGATTATGACAAAGTGCTATTTGATATATTGACATCTAATTGGAACAATAATTCTAAGACATATTTCAGTTTTTATAAACAGACTATAACAGAGTTGCCGGCAATAGATGCTAATAATAACGTTATCACTTCTAATAATCTACAAGACGATGGCTTCATATTCAAAACAAATAATCTAATATCAAGGAATCTCTCGTATATTACAGTACATTCTAATCTCACTTATCCGTATTTTTTCAGCAATTTAGATATTGATTATATACCTCTTAATAACCTAACATTTGACATAGAAACCGATAGTGTCAATGATAAATATGATTTATTCAAAGAAAACGATTTTTCCTTAGTGCCACAAGGCATATTTTACAGTAGCAACGACGATATTAAACCAAGCGATATTTCAGAAAAAATGCTTGCCGTCATTGATAGAGCCGTATTCAACGTCTATGATAGTAATATATTATTCAACTATGAATATATAAATAGATATATTATATCTGAAAACATATCGTGCAATATAGCTATTAGCGTTAGTTCAAATATTCAGACAATTGATAACAGCAACTATTTTAATATCAGCAACTATATAACAACAACTTTTGGAACTGCCAATCAGCCTTTTAATGCCCTTGAAAATGTAATGGAACATACCTATATGGATTATCATCAAAATGCTATTAATCTCAATGTAAAGTTTTTAGAATATTCCAACATATATTTAAATACATATACTACAAATGTTTTGAAATACAATTCTAATATAGCATATGATGGCGTATTTTATTCCGTCCATACAAATAGTTTAAATATTGCAACTTCCAACGTTATATTTGATGAGCTTTTTGAATTAAACACAGCATACCTGGTTATAACTTCAAATATTCAAGATAATAATATAATTTTTAGAACATCAAACTATTCTATAAACAACAACGCAAATGCAATACAGAGAAATATGGTTATCCAGAAATTTAGTTCAAATGTTTTCCAAGATACCTTTGATATTTTGGGTAATGCTATAAATAAAACCATAGTTATAGAAGAATATTTTAATAATTATTGTAATTATAAGTTGGAAGATATCAATATAGGTATTCGCAACTATAACTATAAAAATTATAAACCACACATCTCTTTAATAAATGATGTTGAGAAAAACGATAGTGTTTTTGAAGGACACGAAATATACAGCTACGATGGAGTATTTGAAATCAAATATGCTAACTCCACAAATAAGCAATTTGTCCCCCTCAAAATTGATAATATAGGTAATATGTTCATTAACGGTGGCATAGATATGAGAGGCGATTTGAGATTTGACGGACACATATACGACGCAAATGGCAACGATTTAATTGAGATACTTAATAAAAATTATTATAAAGAATATGAGATTAACTCTAGTAATATCCATTTTAATTCTTTAGGTTCAAATGGTCTTGAAATTAATTCTTATGCAAGCAATAGCCATATTGATTATAAGTTCTTTTATGTCAAGGACTATTTGTCTTCCAACGTAATTAACGATATTTTAGTATTACATAAATCTGAACTATTAAACAATACATATAATCTAGATTTATATGCAGATTTGTATATCAACTGTAATTTATATATAGAAGGCAATGGAAATAACCCATCATTATCAGTATTCCAAAAACAGAACCAAAATATTATACAAGCTGCCAATCTGGAACGCGAAGTTATGACAGTTGCCTATGACGGAAGTATTGGATTTGGTGTGCCGCAACCGCAAGGAGTCTTGCTAAATGCCCGACAGAATAACGTAGGCGTCAATATTATCTCAGCTTCTAATTTGAATCGCGAAGTTATGACAGTTGCCTATGATGGAAGTATAGGATTTGGTGTGCCGCAGCCACGAGGAGTCTTGCTAAATGCCCGACAGAATAATGTCGGTAGCAATATTATATCAGCATCTAATTTGGATAGAGAAGTCCTGACAGTTGCCTATGATGGAAGTATAGGATTTGGTGTGCCGCAACCGCGAGGAGTCTTGTTAAATGCACGACAGAATAATATCGCTAGCAATATTATATCGGCTTCTAATTTGGATAGGGAAGTATTAACAGTAGCCTATGATGGTAGCATCGGATTTGG
>Ga0207938_1000143_pt1 | contig 12165 bp, 16 predicted proteins | sample LakMenEpi15Mar12_FD_150671 | JGI IMG/M metagenome (GOLD analysis project Ga0207938, IMG submission 150671) | Freshwater microbial communities from Lake Mendota, WI - 05MAR2012 deep hole epilimnion (SPAdes) | ecosystem: Environmental > Aquatic > Freshwater > Lake > Epilimnion/Euphotic zone ...
ACAACCATTGCAATTTGTTCGTTCACCACCTTGACCATTACATGTATCACATTTATGTTTTCTTGAGAATGTGATGGTTTTATCGTTACCATTGTATGACTCTAATGTTCCAACATGAACATCAACAATAGTGTCAGGAACAACCCTTTGTTGTTGTGTATGAAAATGATTACCAAACATTTCATCAAAGGGATTAAATCCTCCACCACCCATATTTGCGAATGGGTTTCTTCTTTGATTATCGTATTGATTTCGTTTATTTTCGTCACCTATCGTATCAAATGCTACAGAAATTTTCTTAAACATTTCCTCATCACCACCTTTATCGGGGTGATGTTGGATTGCTTTTTTCTTATACGCTTTTTTTATTTCTTCTTGGGTTGCGGTTTCTGAGACCTCAAGAGTTTCATAATAATTTTCCACTGATGATGTTATTAAAACAATGCGATTATATCCTTAAATAATTTTATTGAACCATAGATAGCTGCGAATAAAATATAAGATGATAATACAATCATAGACCAATGGGTTGTACTTAAACCTTTTTTACAAGAGCTACAACCTTTTTCTTTTGTTGTACTAACTGATTCTGATACATTTATTGGGTCAATAATTTCAAAATTTTTGATATCAGAATCTGGGATTTCAATGATTTTCATAATATTAATATTTTTTAGTTTAATACTTAAATATAGTAATTAATTAAAATAAATCCAACAATTGAGTGTTGATTTTTTTATTTTATGTTTAGTGAGTTTAAATATTGATATTTTTCTTAAAACCTTATATTTATAATAAAAACTAAATAAAATGAATTTCATTAAATTATTATCTAATCTGATAGTTGAAGATTCTAAATTTGAGAATCTATATAACAAATACGTTGAGGTTAAAGACAAAAAAAACCCAGAAGTTAAGAAAAAGGGATTACCTTTTGATATGTTTAAAAAATTAATATTTGCTGACCCAACAACAAGAGTTCCCCAAGGTTTTGATGTTGACGGTGCTCAAGTAGCGGACATGGATTCTGTTAAAGTTGGTAAATATGTTCAATGGATTATCAATACTTTTGGTAAGTTACCAACAACTATTACTGATGTTGAACCTGGAACACCTGAATATAAAGAACAAGTTAAAGAATTGGTTAGATTATATTTGGAGGATTTGGACCACTTGAAAACTTTATTGGAGAAGTATGAAAGGTTTAAAGGTAGTTTACAAGACCCTACTAAAAAAGATATTAATAAAGTTAATTCTGTTGAAGAATTAATGACTTTACCTATCGTTGTTTCAGACGAAGGTGATACGATAGAATTAGATTTATATCGTGGTAAAAAAGTTAAAAAAGTTAAAGGAGAAGATTCAACATCTCCAGCTCAAGATAAATTTAAATTCCCTGGTGCTGAAATATTAAGAGATAACGGTGAGTATACATTAATTAAAATTGCTGACAAAGGACAAATAGGTTCTGATGCGGCGTCTTATTTTGGTGGTTATGATGGTAAAGCACAGGCTGGTGAAACTAACTGGTGTACAGCTGCTAAAGACTCCGGTTACTCAAAAACTTATAGAAACCAAGGTCCTTTATATATTTTCATTGCTAATGACCCTAAAGGTCAAGTTGGTGAAAAAACTGGATTACCTTCAGAAAGATACCAATTCCACTTTCCTAGTAACCAATTTAGAGATAGATTTCAAAACAGTGGAAATATTGATGTTGTTAAATTTATGAATGGTTCGTTTGCGGATTTTAAAGATTTATTAAAAACTGAATTTTTACGAATTGGTGGAACTACTAGTGGTGGAGACGGTGGAAGACTTAGTGGTAGTAAAATAGAAATTAAATTCCCTGGGAATGTTTCATTATACGAACAAATATATGGTGTTGAAAAAGATTTACAAGGACAATTCAACGAGATAATTAATACATTGCCGGATGATATTGAATCATTGGTGATTAAAAACACTACAAGTATGGATGTAGCTTTAGATGTTCCTGAATCTATTGGTAATTATAAAAATTTACAAACTTTAACTCTACTTAATTTGGTTAAAACATTACCTGAATCAATTGGTAATTTGACAGATTTACAATATTTGATTTTAACTGACAACCCTTCAATTGAGAAGATACCTGCAAGTGTTGCTAAATTACAGGATTTAGTTTTTATTAACTTACAAAGAAGTAACCGTGGTGTAGAAATACCAGCTGAGGTTAAGGAGTTATTAGAGGATTCTTCAGATGGTTTTTACGCTATGAAGTAAAATACTTTGATTTCATATTTTTTTTATCTATCTTTGATATTATAAATAAATTTGAGATGAACACAACAACAAAAACCTTAAGTAGGTTTCAAATTTTATACGATAGATATGTTAGAAAAGGTGGTATTGATACTGCCTTTTCTAGTTTATCAAAAACACATTTATCTTTTGATGTGTTAAAGTTATTGATATCTTACGACCCCACCACAAAAACCCCAAATGATTTTGATTACGCTAAAGCTTCCGTTGATGATATGACGGATGTTAAAGTTGGTCAATATACTAAATGGTTTATAAAACATTATTTGAACCCGGAGATTACGGAATTAATTGAAATTAATCAGGGTATTGATTATCTTACTGAAGATGTTAATAGTGAGAGATATCAATTAGTTATTAAGGAATACCGTAGAAGATTTGAGGAAGATTTGATGGGTGTTAAAAACGATTTAGTTAATTACAGAAAATATAAATTTCACATTCCGGAAGACAAAAGAGACATTAACAAACTCAATACTCATTTATTGAGTAAAGTTATTAATGATATCCCTAGTAATATTATTGAGAAGAAGAATAGGGAGACCTTAAAGAATGAAATACGATTGGTTCGTGAGGGTTTTTATCATCCTGGTGCGACAATTGAGATTCAGGGGTCTGAATATACTTTAATTAAGATTGAGGGCGATGGTGACAAACAAGCTGAAGCCGCTTCTTGGTATGGGGGTTATTACGATTTTATAAATGGTGAGAGTAAATGGTGTACTTCACCACCTGACTCTAATTTTTTCCGAACTTATATTAAGCAAGGACCTCTTTATATTATATTAAAGAATAAAGATGAACTTAGTAAGAGAACTGGGTTACCTATTGAGAGATATCAATTTCATTTTCAAAGTAATCAATTTATGGATAGACATAATCAACCAATACCGCTGGTTCAGTATTTTAATGGTCATCTAAAGGATTTTAAGGACTATTTTAAGAAAGATTTTACTAAAGCCTTAATGAGTGGTGACGGGAATAGAGTTGAGATTAATTACCCTGAAACATCATCAGGTAAGTTCGTCGCAATATATGGTTTTGATAATATATTTGATTCGTTACCGGAGGATATTAGTCATCTTATTATCAGTAATAAATCAAAAGAAAAAGTATCATTTAAAATACCTGAAACTATTAATAGATTTAAGAACCTAACCGCTTTATTATTACAAAATATTGTTAGTGAATTACCTGAAAGTATCGGGGAATTAACTAAATTGAGATTTGTATCTTTATGTGGGAATAAGTCTTTGGAAGAAATACCAGAATCTGTTGGAAATTTACCCGAATTACTTTTTATAAATCTTAAAGATTGTAATCCGAGACTAGTGATTCCTAAAAACATAACTGACAATATGTTATATGAAGGAAATGGTTATTATTGTAAAAAAAATATATTATGAAAAATGTAGAAGTAGAGTTATACCTCAATCAGTTTATTAAGTTTTTTGATAATAACCCTAACGACCTAATGAATTTAATTGGGGATTTAGGTAAAGAAGAATTTTATCTTAAAGTTAAGGAACAATCATATTTGAATGTTGAGAATGGTGAGGAACCATCATTAACCCAAAAACAACTTATTGCGATTGTTGTTAAGATGAAAAAACGAGATATTAATGATGATGAGGTTAAATTATTTGAGAAAATATTCAAGGATACAAAATTTGGTCCATTATGTTTGAATTAGTTTTGTTTATTAATTAAAAAAAAATTACTTTTGTAAGGTTTAATACAATTTACGATGGAAGAACTTTATAAATATATAATTGAAACTTATCATGTTACAGAATATGATGATACAACTCCCGTCCAAAGGGAGATATCTGACGACCCATTTGAGGATAATGGTCGGTATTATGATATGGAAGGACTTGAGTATGTAATCAAAGGAAACTATACAACAAAAGAAAAATTTGAAGAAAACCTTAAAAACAAATTAGCTGTAGTTGAAATAAAAAGAAAAAGTGTTTACGTAACTAAAACTGAAGATAAAATTAGTTTTAAACTTTTCACATATAGTAGAAGACGACGACTAAATGGTCGGGGTTTTAAAAGTGATAATAGTGTTAGGTTTGTAACTTTTAATGTTAAGACTAATTCACTATATTCTGGACATATGACGAATTACACATCCAAAAAAAAGGTTAATAAAAGAATTCGTAGAAACAACTTTTGGGAAAGTCCTTTAAACTTGATAAAACATTTAATGAACACAATGTTTTATGGGAGTTTAAGTAATAAAAAACTTAAGGAAAAAATGACCGAAAAACACGAGGTTATCGGAATATCAATGAATATTTTTTTAAGTAATATCCCAGGTGTTGTTATTAACCCATCTTATAGTGATGATGAAAACTTATACAAAAGATATTTGGAATATTCAGGTATTAAGTATTCAAATAACTGGAAAGTGTTTATGGAGATTTTCCCCCAAGTTACAAAAAAAGATTTGGTAAAACACAAGTTAAAGTTTATTGATGCGTTTATGACTAAAAATGGTGTCAGTGGTGAAAAACTAAAAAGGGTTTTACATACGGTTAAAGAATGTAATATGGAGTCATTACATTATGCTTATCGTTTATTGGGGGAGAAATTTGTGAATTCCCAAAGTGATGACTTTATGAAACAGGTTATTGAGACCTCGGTGTTTAAATATTACTATATGCCGGAGTTTGTATTTAAGAATGATAAAGAGAAAAGAAATGTTGTTGAGGTTATGAAGTTAGTTATGATGAAACATATAACATCTAACACTTTCAACGACCATATAAATATGATAACCCAAATAAGATTATTTGAGGATTTTACTTGGAAGTCGAAAACTTATGATGAGTTTAATAATGAACATTATGATTTGACCAATAAGGTTAGTCATTATACTCAAGGGGATTTCACTAGAAAATATGATGAAAAATTTGTAAATACTATTGAGAAACCTATTGTGTTAGATTACATTTATTATCCAGTTGTATTAAAAACATCTATTGACTATAATTCGGAGTCGGTGACGCAATCAAATTGTGTTAAGACTTATATTAAAAGAGAGGAGTCAATAATCATTTCACTTAGGAGAGATGAAATCACTGGTGAAAGAGTTACCATTGAATATATTGTAGGTCATAATGGTGAAAAAGTCTTTGACATTGTAAGAATCCAGACATTAGGTAGATTTAATCAAGGTATTGATGAAGTTTGGCATAATGTTGTGGCTAAATTAGATGATAGAATTAATGATTATTTATTACATAATGAGTTTACTTTACCGGTTATGAATGTTGTTGTAGGTGGTAGAGAATTTGATACTGAATGTGAGGTTACTGATAATATTAAAATGAAACATTATATGGACCAAAGTAATAGAACCGATTTTGGTTATCAACTAAAATGGGATAAAGATTTAAGTAGGTTAAAAGATAATGTAAATACTGATGACCAAGAAGAAACTCACGACTGGATTGATTTTTTTTAAGATATGGAAGAGATAAAGATAAGAAAACATTGTGTAAAATTATTTAAGGAACGATATGGTTCCTATCCTTCTATTGTTAATACTTATAACTCATTAAGTGGGGAAGTTATTAATAAATTAATTGACAAATCACACCTGTTATGGTATAATGATTATGTTGATTTAGATGGGGGTATAAATAATATTGAAAAATTAGTTGAATATGATTCAACAGGTATATTTATTTATATTAAGAATGGTAATGTTCTATTCTTAACAACAATAAACAAAAAAAACATTGTAGATTTTACGCTACATAATTTAATTAAAAAAAGTAAATAAAATGGAGATTACAACAGAAGAATTAAAAAGAAAAATTGAAAATGGTGAAAAATTGGTTATTGATTTTCACGCAGCATTTTGTGTACCTTGTAGACAAATGAAACCAATCTTTGAAAGAATTGCTACAGAATATCAAGAACAAAATTCAGATGTACAATTATACACTATGGATGTTGAAGCTAATATGGCGTTCGCAAAATCATTGGGTATTAGAAATATTCCTATGATTAAAACTTTTGCTAATGGTACTGAAACTTATTCTAGAGTGGGAACACATACTGAAGAAGAAATTAAAAATGTTATTGAAACCGTATAATTATGGATAAATTATTAATTGTCTTTACGATGAAGGGTTGTCCTTATTGTGTTGAATTAAAAAATAAAATAAAGGAAAGTGATATTGATTTCGTTGAACGCGATATTGATAAACATAAGGATGAATATGATATGTTTGTTGAAATAACAGAAAACGAATTTGTTCCAGCCTTTATGATTGTTGAAAGTCCTGACAAAGAACCAACTTCATTGTTATTTGCACCGGAAAGAGATTTTAATGAAATTGATGAAGGTTTGACAATTATTAAAGAACATTTTAATAAATAAAAAATCCCCTTAATTGGGGATTTTCTTTTTAGAATACTACTAAGTCTTTTACTCTATCTCTTATCAACCAGGGTTTATCTCCAAATGGTATTGTGATATCTTCAATGATATCGTAAGATAAAATACCATGTTGAAATTTACTAATGTTAAAATCAAAAACATCCAATATCAAAGATTTAATGGTTTCTTCTTTATATATTCCATTTGATTTAATTCTAATATTAAAATCTTCATCTTTATTTTGAGATAATGAAAACTTAAATGTTATTTCTGACGCACCAATAATATCAAAAATTTGGTTACAAATATATTCTGAATAATAAAGATTACTTCTACCCATAGATAAGCTATGTCCATAAGGGAATTCTGATGTTATATTTAAAGGATTGTAAGTGTAGTAATCAAGATTTGATACATTCTCTTCAGAGAAGTCAATTTCAGGTTCTAATTGGTGTGTATAGTTAACTGAATGAAATTTATAATCAGTTGTTGAGTTTTGAACAAAATCGGTAACATCTTTATGGTAGTAAGGTCTAATATTGTTTGAATATAATGTGAAGAAATGTTCATCTTTTTTAACTAATTCGTGTTTATAGATGATTAAATCAATTATATTAATGTGTTCATAACCGAATATTGTTAATAGTGTTTTATATTCAGTCATAAATTCTTCTTTAACTGTCATTATGTCTAAGATTTCTTCACAATTTGTCATACCATTGACAACTAAAAAACGACCACAGTCAACCACTTCAATTACAACATCGTATTGTGTAGTTTTATTTATTTTTTTAACTATAAAATCTGCGAATAGATTTACAATTCCTCTGTTAGAATTTTTATTAATATACTTCATAATTTTTGTTTTATGTTAATTAATAAACAAAATAAAATATTATATAAATAAAAAAAAGGAGAAATAATCTCCTTTTTTTGTTAATGATTGTCGTTATACTACTTTTTAGTATAATAACGCTCAACTACTTTACGAACTGACTCTTGAATTGGCTGAGTTTGAGGTTGAGCCGGTGCTGGAGTTTGGTTAGTTTGTTGTGTAGTTTGTGTCTGATTTTGTTTATTTTTACAACCACATGACATAGTACTAAAGTGTTAGAAGTTTATTGATAATGATAAATATCAATCAAAATAGATTAATGTCAAGATTACAAATAATATATTGATATATTTATAAAAATATGATACATTTGCCTTATGAAAAAAATTAAATTAACCGAACAAGGTTTACATAAATTAATCAGAACTATTGTTGAACAAGTTGAGGAAACATACCTTAAAGTTCCGGCTGAACAATATCGTGATTTATTAGAAAAAGCGAGTAATGACCCAAGTCTTTTAGCCAGAATAAAAACTTTAAAGGGGAAGTCACTTATTATTGTTGGAGATTTGAAATTAAAAGGTTTACCGATTGATAATTTAGGAAACATTAAAGTTGTTCAAGGTTCATTAGATATTAGTGATACAAATATCAGAGACCTTAAAGGTGTTGAGGTAACAGGTTATGTTACGGATTGGAATACACCATTCGCTAAAATAAGAGAAAGAGCTCAGGAGAGAAAGAAATATGAAGAAGCTGAAAGTAATAGAGAGGATGATGTTTGGAATCGTACTAATGAGAATATTGATGATGTAGGGTTAAAGGCTAACGCTTTATTTGAACATTTAGTTAGTATTGGTGTTATTGATGAGTTAACTGAAGATGATATTGCGGAAATAGAAACTTTACAAAACAGAAGTAATTCATTACAAGAGAGATTTGCAGAAACAGAAGACTCGGAAGAGACTAATAGATTACGTGATGAAATTTCTGATATTGATGAAAGAATTGATGAAATTAGAGGTGAAAAACAAGATATCTATAATATTATAAACACTAGTTACCAAGCCTATGGTCTTACTCATTTTGAGGTTTTAGGATTAGGTCGTGAGTATTCAGTTGGAACTGAATATGAAATGGATGCTGCGGCATATGAGTATATGGAGAGCATGATTGACGACATTGGTGTTGAAGGTTATAGAGATGATGTTCTTGAAGATTTTTTAGATATTGATGACTTACTTGATTCTGAAAGAGAACATTATGAGTATGATGTTAGTGATAGTCCGGAATCTTATTTTAATGCTGATGATTATGAATTAACTCCAGAACAAGAAGAAAGAAAAGAACAACTTGAGTCTGAAATTGAGACCTATGAAGAACGATTATCTGAATACGAAGAAGGGTCTGACGAATACGACCAAATTCAAGAACATTTAGAGACTTTACAAGAAGAATTAGATAGTATTGAGGTTGATATGGAACCAACCCAAGAAATGATTGATAGAGTTGTAGAAGATAGATTAGATGATATTAAGAGAGACCCAGCTGGTCACATAAAAGATATGGGATATGACCTTAAAGATTATGTTGACAAAGACGCATTAATTAAATATGTGATTCAACAAGATGGATACGGTTTAATGTCAGGGTATGATGGAGATGTTGATGAAGTAAGAATTGGTAGTGAACTATATTATGTAATAAGAGAAAATTAATGGACAAATTAAGAAATAAAAAAGTATCATTTATTATGAATACAGATTGGATTTTTGACGGAGTTTTAGATTCCGAACAAAAACAATATGTATTACTTGATTATTTCCAAAAAATGAATAAATACCTCGAGGATATGAAGATATATCCTATGTTTATTGAATTATCATTACATTTGGGTAATATACAAACATTATTAACTCAAAATAAAATATTATATGTTGATAGACAATTCACCTCAAATGATGATGAATTAATATTATCAGACTTAAAATTGAAAGATATCCCAGTCTTAGCTGACGAGGAGGTTGAAGAATACCATAAGATATTAAAAATGGCTCAACCACAATTACATGACTACTTCAACTTTGCGAAATCAATATGGAGCGTAGCTTATGATTCAGTGGAAGTAACATTAAAAAAGAATAAAAATAATTTAAAAAGTAAATCAGGTTTTTTTTATTATAAATCAAAAGATAAATTGTATATTTGGCGATATGTAACAAAGAAAGTTTATAAAGTTAAAAATCAAACAAGAACATCATTAACTTTAGTGTATGAAGGTTTACAAAATGATTTGACAATACAAGATAATATATTTAAATTTTCTAAAACTTACGATAAGAATAACGAAGAGAGTTATCCAGTATTTGAAGTATCGTCTGATGACATATTTCCATTACAAGAAACACTAATTCCTATGTTCAAAAGAAAAGTTGTTGCTTATATAAAACAAAACGGAAGTGTTAAACGAAATATCAAATTAGAATGAGTATAAATAAAAGAATTGTGAATTTTAATATGGTTATTAACTATATTAATTGTAACTTGCCACTCAATTCATTATTCAACACTGATACACTAATTTTAACGGATGATGAAACATCCGAAATATATAAGTGGGTAAAAAAAGGAAAAACAAACGAACAAGTCAAATCAAAAATTATTAAACATTATGGAAAAAACTCAAGCCAATTTGTTGTTAGCTAAATTAAGACAACCTATTCACATTAATTATGTATCTAAATACATTCTTAAAGAAAGTATTGAACAAACGAAAGTCATCTTAAATAAATTAATTGAAGATGGTGTTGTTGAAGAATATGTAAAAACTAAAGACTATTACGTCGTTAAAAACAGTTAATATGGAAAAAGAAATGGTTAAAAACCCTAGTCATTATGGGGGAGCCGATAATCAATATGAGGCCATAAAAGTAATTGAGGCGTGGGACTTAGACTTCCATTTAGGTAATACTGTCAAATATATTTCAAGGGCTGGAAAGAAAGATACCGATAAAGAAATACAAGACCTAAAGAAAGCTGCATGGTACTTGGAAAGAAAAATCAAAAATTTGGAGAACATTTAGTTCTCCTTTTTGTTTTACAGTATATTTATTAATAAACTATTATTATGAAAAACAGATTTATAATTTCGGAAGAAGAAAAGAAAAGTATACTTGGACTACACGAAACATTCAAGAACACTGAAATATTAAAAGAACAGGAAGAAGTTCTTAACCAAAATTTTATTATGGCCGTACAAGATTTCTTAAACCAAACTCAAGGAACTAAATTAGTTGTTGATGGGTTAAGTGGACCTGGTTCTAAAACTGAAGAAGCTGTTATGGAATATCAATCTAAAATAGGTGCAGTCCCTACAGATGGTAAAATAGGTTCTGAAACTATTGCTAAAATGAAAGTTAAAGACCCTCGTAATTTTGAGAAATTTGAGGAAATGATTGCTAAACATGGTGACTTTATGGAAAAATTAAGTCATTTAGCAAATCAAGGATTAAATAAACTAAAGTTTGAATAATGAATAGATTAGTACTAACTGAAAAAGAATTCAGAGATAAAACAAGACAAATATTCAAGGAAGAACAATATAAGATTGCTGAAGAAAAATTTAATAATTTAACTAAAGTTGATAAAATATTTGTTGTTGAATTCTTAAAAGAAATTTACCCTGATAAAAGTGTTTTATTGAATGAAGATAAATGGTATAACACATTAGGTGATATTGCTGGTATATTTGACCCCACCGGTATTATTGATGTTGTTAATGGTATTAGTTATTGGAGACAGGGTGATAAGTTATTTGCTTTATTATCTTGGATATCCGCGATTCCGTTCTTGGGTGACGCTATAGCTAAACCTGTTATTAGTGTTATGAAAGTAGGTGGTGATAGTGCTAAAGTATTTAAGAGTGCTGTTATTGCTGGTGATGCCGCAAAAATGGCTAAAACCGCTAAAGAAATGGGTGGACCTGTTGCTAAACTTGTTGAGACCTCACCTATGTGGGCTAGCAAATTGATTGCTGCTTTACGAGGTTCTATAGGTAAAGTTCCATTTTTGGGAACTAGATTTGTTGGATTAGTTGAGGAATTTTTACAAATATTTGTTAAAGGTTCTAAAGGACTTGAAGGTTCTGCAAAATTAGTAGGTAAATTAGAAACTAAAGGTTTATCTCAAGTTGAGAAACAAGCTTTATTAAATCAGATAGCTAAAGAAAGTAAATTTAGAGGGTTTAGAGACTATAAAAATATAAACCCTACATTATTCTCCAGGGTAGCCGGTGGTGTTCCTAGATTGTGGGGAAATAGAGCTACAAGGTCATTAATGAGAAGAACTAAATGGTATTTGGGTTTATTGGATTCTGTTGGTGTTGGTAATTTTGTTGGTCCTGAAGAATTGGAAAAACAGATTCCTAATTTGGAACAAAAAGTTGCTAAATATAGTAAGACACAAAAATCACAAGATTTATGGAATGAAGAATTTGGTGATGTTAAAGATGGTGAGACACCAATAAAACCTGTGACCTCTGTCGCACCTGAAAAACCAACTGGTGATACTAATACTGACCCAATTGGTAGTTTTATTAGTTCTTTAATGGGTGGTGCGATAAAATCAA
>Ga0207938_1000145_pt1 | contig 12158 bp, 17 predicted proteins | sample LakMenEpi15Mar12_FD_150671 | JGI IMG/M metagenome (GOLD analysis project Ga0207938, IMG submission 150671) | Freshwater microbial communities from Lake Mendota, WI - 05MAR2012 deep hole epilimnion (SPAdes) | ecosystem: Environmental > Aquatic > Freshwater > Lake > Epilimnion/Euphotic zone ...
ATAAATTTATCTTCAAAAGCATATCCTTTTTCAGGTTGTTTGTTTTTACGGGTATCTTGAAGTTCTTTTATCTCTTTATTTTGTTTTTCTATAATCTTATCTTTTTCTTCTAGTAATATAGTATATTTTTTTTCTGTAAAATTTTTATAACATTCAATTTTAGTAAATTTAGAGTATTTACCCATTTATTTCTAAATTAAAAATTATAAAAAAAATTCAATTAATTAGAACTTAAACTTTCAATGATATTAATTGAATTTTTTTTATAATTTTTAAATTTATAAATAACATGAACATTTTCTTACTTCATTTGAATCCTATTATCTGCTCTATGATGCATGTAGATAAACATGTTGTAAAAATGATCCTCGAATCATGTCAACTATTATGTACAACACATCACGTTATGTGTTCGACTTATATACCTCCTTATAAATCAACTCATAAAAACCATCCATGTGCAATATGGGTTAGAGCATCTAAGGCTAACTATAAATATCTCGTAAAGCTTGGGAAAGCTCTTTGCAAAGAATATACTTACCGTTACGGTAAAATACATAAATGTCAATCTTACATTAAAGAACTAGGTAAAAATATTCCTCCTCTGCCAGACATTGAATTTACAACTCCTGCTTTAGCTATGCCAGATATATACAAAAGTAATGACCCTGTTGAATCTTACAGAGCATATTATTTTTTTGAAAAAATGAACCTACATTCATGGAAAAAACGAAGCGTTCCAGACTGGATAATTGAAACAAAAAATATGTTTGAAAATTAAAATTTTTAATTTTATTAATTAAAAATATGAACCGACAAAAAAATAAATATTTTCCTTTTATTAATTGTTGTGCTACATTATGAGGGCTCACAGCACATAATAGTTATTTTACAATCTTATTAAAATACAAAGAGTTATAACTTACACATTCTTGATAGTTTTTTTTAAATATTTCATAACAAATTTCTAGTTTTTCATTTTCTATATCTGTGGGGGCTCCGCCCATACCTACGGGGGCTCTGCCCATACCTACGGGGGCTCTACCCATATCTGTGGGGGCTCTGCCCATACCTACGGGGGTAAAATCTATACATCTATCTAACACTTTAATATGTTTAATCCAACATTTTTCATACTTAGAATTAGATTTAACAAGTGTATAATTTGTATCCATATCTTTTATAAATAAATACAAATTTATTTATAAATTCATTTCAATTTACCTAATCAATTAAAATGAATTTTAATTGTATACTTTATACTTATATAAAATGAACTCAACTCAAGAAATAAAGTGTAATTGTTATACAAAATGCTACTGTATGGAAATGAGTTGTGAATCATGCGGTATTTCGGGAATAATATTTAGTCCATCAGTTATTATACATCCACCTGTTTGCTCGTGTAAAACTAAAACTGAACAATATTCTATGTCCTACGAATGCAGATGTAAATATAGTTGTATATGTTATTTAAACAAAAAATAAATTTTTAGCATTAAATTGATAATTTAATTTATTAAATTAAATTATTACAATATGTTACAATCTAAAGCATCTTTTAATTTTGCAATTAAAATTATAACACATTATTTAAAAAAAGAAGATATAGCAAAATGTCTATCAGTGTCAAAACAATTAATGATTATTTTAATAGACCATGCTCATCCTATTTTTTTTAAGCGTCATAAAGTATTATGTAAAGCGTATACACTAGGATCTGATTTTATGATTGCGCATTGTAAAAAACGACTATCTTGTAATCAAAATATAGATAAATATAATTGTATTTTATGATAAAGAAAATTTAGTTTATTGTTCAAGTTGCTTAAAAAAACTAAATACGAAGCATTAACTCAATACCTATAAGTTGTTTTAAAAACAGAAGAATCTGATTCAAAAAATTTTTCTGTAAAATCAACCATATCAATAGTATTATAAGGTTTACATGAAAAAATATCTAAAAAAGCAGAATTATCCTGGTCACAAAAATGCCCTGTAATATTTGATGTTTCAATTAACTGTAGCATTGAATATCCAGCCTTGTTATCAGTTCCAAATTTATAAATGTGGCATGGACCAAATCGTTTCATTTCAATTAAATCACAAAGTTTATAAACATAATCTTTAATAGCCTCTCTGTCTTTAATTTTTTTACTATTACAGTTTTTTATATCTAATGATGTACTCCACCCCCATGGCAATTTGTGGACTGGCTTTTTAAGAATGTGTAGTGTTCTGGAAAAAGTTTGAATCATTTTTAAAGTTTAAAGAATAATTCTTTAAACTTTAAAATTATTTTAGTTATAATAGGATAAATAATTTAATTCATGGTATATGGTAGGTTAAATCTATTTATCCATAGAATATTTTTATATGTGTAAAAAATGAATTTATTATTTTATTAATAAAATAATATAAATATGAAACATATTAATATGTTAAAAATAATTATAAAGAATCCAAGCAAATATTATTTATATATGTACAATGGTAATATAACTGGTATCATGTTATGGTCAAAAGACTCAGAAAGTGAGTCTAAATTACCACCTTATGATAATGTTATTGAAATATGTGAAAAAAATCAAAAAGGTCCGTATGATGTAATAACAGAGTTGTTTAAAAATAATAATGAGAGTAAGTAATTTAAAATAAGTTTTTTAAAACTTATTTTAAGTGTAAAATTGTAGTGTCCGAGCGCTTGGATCAATAGCATTAGTATATTTAGGCATCCAATAGTATGGTAATATATTTAATCTATTAGTAAATTTGCTTTCAAATATGGTTTTGTAATAATATTTTTCTGTATTTATATCAGCCTCGTACTTAGGTAGAGCCCCCGAAGATACTAAATTATCTTCATTTAATTTCATTGCTATTTTTTTTTGCAATATTTGATATAATGAATTACCAGCAACGCTAACACCATCACTAAATGCTTCTTTTTTTCTCCATAGAATTTCGGATGGTAATAAATCATTTCCGTTATGATTTAAGAAGTTATTTGGTGAAAAGCTGTTTCTTAAAATAAATTTTTCTATTTGTTTTTGATTATTATGATTTCTAAATGAAATAGGAAGTGATAATATATAATTTACAAAATTTTTATCTAAAAACGGAGTTCTAGGTTCTAAACCATTTGATGAAATTGATTTATCTGAACGCAAAACATCAAATAAATGAATATCTTTTAATAGTCTTCTTGTTTCACGATCAAATTCAATATCACTAGTGCATTTATGCATATATAAGTAACCGCCTAATAATTCATCAGATCCATCTCCGTTAAAGATTACTTTTGCATCGCTGTGTTTAGCAATATATTTACCTAGTAAATAATTTCCAAGACTTGCCCGTACTGTTGTTGTATCATAACTTTCAATATTATAAATAACTTCTGGTATTGCGTTAAACATATCATCTTCCGATACTATTATTTCTGTATGTTTAGTTGATAAATATTCAGCAACTAATTGAGCGTGTTTTAAATCTTCAGAACCATAAAGTCCAATGCTATAAGTTTCTAACTGTTTATTTTCATAGTTAACTTTAAAAAAATTATCAACCAGTGCAGTAATTAAACTACTATCTAAACCTCCAGATAGTAAACATGCAATAGGTCTGTCGGTTGTTAAACAGCGTTTATATACAGCATTGGTTAAATATTTAGAAATATTGTTATAGTAAATAGCTTCATTGTTATAGTAAATATTATGAGAAAACGTAGGAATAAAATATTTAACATTTTCTTTTATAGGTATCCAACTACCACATGATTGACTTAGTTGAAAGATGGAATACGAACCAGGTTCGTATTGACTTATTGTATTATTAGAATCATAAATATTAGATAGACATTTTAATTCAGAAGCAAATCCGTATATGGGTAAAACTCCCGTAGGTATACCTACGGGAGTATAGTTGTTACATTTTTGAGTTAATGTATACAGAGGTCTAACTCCAAATGGATCTCGAGCAACATATATTTTGTTTGGTGTAGAACTAAAATCATATAATACAAATGCAAATACACCATCAAGCATATGTAATGTTTGTTTTATCCCAAATTTTTCATACATATGTAAAATGATTTCACAATCAGAATTAGTTTTAGGTACTATATTTAGTTGGTTGTATAAAGCTTTATAATTGTAAATTTCTCCATTACATATTAATGCTTTCTTATTTATAATAATAGGTTGATTAGAAATATCATCTAATCCATTAATTGCCAATCTGTGAAAGCCTAATAGTAAATTATTATATATAGCAGTTTCAGTAGATTCTGGACCTCTGTGTTTTCCTTTATTAAATTCCAATAATGCGTTACTAATATTCGTTTCATTTAATAATGCAAATATACCGCACATGATTAATTTTTATATTAGAATTATAGTATTTAAAACATATTAACAACCGATTTAGCTACGCCAATACCTGCTCCTGCTCCTATAGAAGCTGCTATAAACTTACTACGTCTAGACAACCAAACCATAAACCAGGCACCAAATAATATAAAAAAAGATAGTGCTATAATAAACCATCCTACAGTTTTAGAAGGAGGATTAAATTCTGATCTATCAGGATGATTTGGATCGTACCAAACAGTTACTTTATCATCAACCTGATAAGTGTTTGAAGATGAAAAAGTTTTAGTATAATTTTGATTATTTACTGTATACCGAGTATCAAATTTACAAGTTGTAATTTGATTTGAAGATGTGTTTGAAGATGTGTTTGAAGGTGTGTTTGAAGGTGTTGAAATTGAACAATTATACGAAGATTTAAGTACTCTACTCTCAATATACTTCAAATAATTTTTATGATAAATAATATAAATTCCTGCTGCAAGCATAAGTAAACATACAATCGTAGCTATTATAGCACTTATTAACGTCCATATTTTACCAGCTCCTGAAGCACCCGTATATAAGTCATCTCCTAAATTAGTCATATTTTATAAAAACAAATATTTTAATTTAGAAAATTTAAAATATTTGTTTAACTTGTTCTATGTAAAAATATAGGGTTTAGTGTTTAATTAAAATTTATGAAAATGATATAGTATAATAAATGAGTGATAAAGAAATTCTTACAACTATTTCCTCACAATTAAAAGAAATATCAACTAATATAGAATGTCTTAATCAACGTATAGATAAACTTGAAGGAAAAACAAATGATATGCATCAATATATTCCTTTTGTTGGATGGCTTGAAAATGTAGGAGCATCACTTAGTAATTCGTGGTTACTAAAAAATGTAAAAAAACAGCCTCTTTTACGAGAGAAGGGATTTTTACAAGAAGATGTTCTTTTAGAAGAAAAGGTTTCACAAGAGAAATAATTTAAAAATTTAACTTTATTAAAGTTAAATTTAAAATGAGTGAAACTAAACGAAATGTTACTTTTTTAAAAGAGAGTAATCTATATCAATTTACTTGTCCATATTGTGATATAAGTATTCAAGTTGAGAAAAATCAATTAAATTGTAAAATTTTTAGATGCGGGATTATGAAAAACGGTGGAACACAAGTAAATCCACATTCATCTAAAACTGAATGTGATCATTTAGTAGATAAAAATTTAGTATGGGGATGCTGTAAACCATTTAAATTTGTTGAATATGAAAATAATAATTATGTTGAAATTTGTGAATATATATAATTTATAAAATATGTGAATTTTTATATAAAAGTATCTAAAGACAAATGTACATATAAAAAAAATGAAAAAAGAAATTCAATCTGAAAAAATTAATAGAAATATGGAAAACATTGTTGCTAAATTTAATAATATGGTTGTTAGTATTCTATCTAACGTTTTAGATGAAGATGCAATTTCTTTGGTTCAATCTGAATTAGAAAAGAATAATGAAAAGTTCGAAACTATTTTTTCATCAAAAAAGATTAAGAAAACTAAGGATTTAAATGCTCCTAAAAGAGCAAAGACGAGTTACATTTTATTTTGTGTTAATAAAAGAGATGAAGTAAAGGAATCAAATCCTGATATGCCTGCAAAAGAAATTATTAAGGAGTTAGGAAATATGTGGAGGTCGTTATCAGATGATGAAAAGACAGAATATGTTAATCTAGCAAATGAAGACAAAGAACGATATGAGGAAGATATGAAAACATATGTACCGGTTAACAATGCTGGAGAACCTACAAAGAAAACAAAAAAGAAAAAATCAAGCGGTCCTAAGAAAGGTTTATCAGCATATATCTTTTTTTGTAAAAATGTTAGGGATTCTATTAAAAAGGAACAACCCACTCTTAGTACAAAAGAAATCACATCGGCTTTAGGAAAAAAATGGATGTCTCTTTCAGAAGAAGAAAAAGAGCCTTATGTTAAGTTAGCTGTTGATGATAAAAGCAGATTTGAAGAGGAAAAGAAAAACTATAGTGAAGGTCAAACTCATACAGAAGTTATTGAAAAACCTACTAAAAAGGAAGTTGAAAAACCTACTAAAAAGGAAGTTGAAAAACCTAGTAAGAAGAAAGCCGAAAAACCTAGTAAAAAGGAAGTAGAAAAACCTAGTAAAAAGGAAGTCGAAAAACCTAGTAAAAAGGAAATTGAAAAACCTAGTAAAAAACTCAGTAAGAAAGAAGATAAGAAAGCCAGTAAAAAACCTAGTAAGAAAGTTAGTAAAAAATCATCTGGTTTTGTGTTGTTTTGCGAAGAAGAACGCCCTTCTCTTGAAGATGAGAATCCTGATTTAAGTAGTCAACAATTAGTTAAACAACTTACAAAATCATGGAATTCGCTTGAAGAAGAAGAAAGAAGTGATTATAATGATAGAGCAAGTTCAGACTAAGTAAAATTAAATATATTAATTTTTAATCTAATGAGATTAAAAATGAAAATAAAAAATAATAATAAACATATAGTAAAAATGTCTGCATCTGGAATTCAGTTAAATATTAAGGAAGTTATTCTTCCATATACTCCATCTAACAGGGGTTATATTATAAATGATCGTAAATATTACGGAAAACAAAATTATATTGATAATGGAGAAAATGTAAAGTTAATTTCGCCTGATAAACATATCCATACGTGGGTTCGTCGAGGATATGTTGAAAGCATTCTTAATAATAATGAATTTGATATTGACGCGATTGGTAATTTAGTTAATCCTAATAGGCAACTTGTTTCTAGTAGATCTATGATGCCTTGCCCCGCTGAATTGTATAATTCAGGTCTTTGTTTAGAAAGACATAATACAGAGCATTTAAAGTACTATTATCATTTTGCTAGATATAAAAATGGACATATTGTTACAACTGGAAATAGTGTTGAGTGTAGATATAATAAAGAAGGAAACTGGAAATGTTGGGAACGTAATAATGGATTGCATTGTAATGTTTTTTATCATAAATAAATCAATATAAAATTTTAAATTTTATATTTTACGTAAATTCTTTTATTGTTATAAATAAATTATGCAAAATCAGTATTTGATAACAAAAGATGAAAACGGAAATTATGTTATAGCTAGTCCTATACAATCAAACGACTCTAAATCTTATACTTTAGAAAAACTATGTACACTTACTTGTGCTGGAAATGATCCATGTAAAAACTGTGACAAATGTAATAAACCTACTCCTGTTCAAGTCCCTCCTGTTCAAGTTCCTCCTGTTCAAGTTGATCCTGCTACTCTTCTTGCTTATTTGAAACAAAATAATGCTCGGAAAAATATTAAGTTTGTAGACACTAAAGGAGGTCTATCACCAGTTTCAATAGTATTAATTTCTTTAGGTGTTTTATTATTATTAATTGTTGCTTTTTATCTTTATAAATTTTTGTATAAAAAATTTAATAAACTTTTAAGCAAAAAAGAAGCACGTTTTGATTATAATGATTCATATATACCAGAAGAAACCAGAAATTTTATGGGTTTACCAGATAATTCAGACAAGTCGGATAATTGGTCTACAATAGATACAGACGATGCTTAAAGGTTTACTTAATTTTATAAAATTAAATCGTGATAAATTTAATTTTAACAATTTAATCATATAAAAATTGTAATAAATAAATTATGCAAAATGAATATAAAAATTGTAATAATGTTATAGCTAGTTCTATTCAATCAAGTGATCTTAATCCAAAAATATATAAGTTAAAAAAATTCTCAATTGGTTTAATTATTTTTACAGCGTCAGTATTTATTACTTTTACATATTTTCAATTTTTTGATCATTCACGATTGGATGGTGTAATATTAGATAAAAATCCACGCAATAATCTTAATTATTTTAACAATATAGATCTTTTTATAATGTAAATTTTGAAAAAAATACGATTATAGAAAACTATGTGAAATGATATAAATAGTAACACAAGTAAATTAAAAAATTAAAATTAATTTATTATAACAATTGTTATAATAAATTATGCAAAGTCAATATTTGATAACAAAAGACGAAAATGGAAATTATGTTATAGCTAATAGTGAAGATGGAGAAAAACTATGCGGACTTAATTGTTCAGGAGATGATCCATGTAAAAACTGCGATAAATGTGTGAAACCACAGCCTGTCATTGCCCCAACCCTTATGCCAACTCTTATGCCACCCCTTATACCCGATGCTATCCCAGCAGTTCCTATTACTTCTAATCCTACTATGATTGCTAAGTTTAAAAAATCTATTAGTGTAAATAATCAAACACCTAAATCTATGTTTATAAATGAAGAAGGAAAACTTACTACTTTATCAATAGTTTTGATAGCAGCCGGAGTACTACTTGTGTTTTTTGTTATGTATTTTATGTTAAAAAAATACAAAAAACATAGAAAATTTAAACGTTTTCACGGAAATGGAGACGGAGACAGACACGGAGACAGACACGGAGACAGACACGGAGACAGACACGGAAATGAAGACGAACCAAGTGTATCGTATATCAATGATGACTTTGATGATACAAATTATGATTCTGTTGAAGATTATTAAGGATATTAAGGTAATTTTATTTAGTTTTCAAATGAAAACTAAATAAAATATATAATAAATGACGAAAGTATATAATTATGCAAAATCTTCTTGTAATTGTTATAATTGTAATAAACCATTTAATGCTCCAGTTGGAACTCCAACAAATATGTCTATACCAGGATGTTCATATTCAAACTTTGGTGATTGTTATGAAAAACAACTTTTTAAAGTACATCAAGAACCTATCGATGATTCACATACTTTCAGTGTCTCTGCCCGTAATTCTAATATTTCAATGTTAAATAAACATGTATATAACGATAAAACTAATAAAACTTATAATGCTATTAATTCTAAAAATTGTATAAACAGCTTATGTGAAGGTACAACATATTTAAATTCTGATCCAAGATTGTATAATGCAGCAGCAGGAACTTGGATGCAACTAAACTCTCCTCCTGTACAAGTTACTAACAAAATAGATAGTTTAACCACAGATAGTAGTTTAGATTTTTATGGTCAAAAATATAAATCATATGCTGATGTAAATTCTGGTCAAATATTATATTATATTGATAAAGATTTAGAAAGTGCTTTTTACAAACCAATATTTTCTAAAAAAGTTACAGATATTGGATTTTTATACAAAGACCCTATGGGTAATATTAAACCTGAATATAATCATGTTCCATCTGAAAAATATAATCAAATTAATGGAGATCAATGCGATGTTGCTGGAGAGTTTGGTTTATCATGGATGAAAGATAGTCAATATCATAGAGAAGATTTACTTGCAAAACAAATGTGGAAACATAATCAAGAAAAATATTCTGCAAGGTGGTCAAATGCTTTATTTTGATTGTATAAAAATTGAACATTTAATTTTGAAATATCCTATTTCAAAATGAATCAAATGAACTCCACTAACGGATATATTTATGTTAGAAATCATTTATCGTATGATGATACATGTAAAATGGGTAAAGCAAATAACATTCCTGAAAGGGATACTCAATATGCTACTGGTGAGATTAAGAGAGGATATTTTGAAGAGGTATTTGAAGTTCCTAGTAAACAAACTGTACTTCTTGAACGCTTATTACAACATGAGTTTCGTGAATTAAATGTTAAATATGATGCTGGAACTGAATTTTACAAAAAAAAAATTATTACTCTTATTGAACCTTACCTATTAAAACTTGGAATTAAATATAAAAAATTATCCAAAAAAGAAATTAGTGATTTAGTAAGATGCAACAGAGTAAGAAACACACTCAAAAAAATAAATATTAAATCATTAATTCATATACTAAAATCCGAGAGAACAAATAAACAAAGTGTTTCCTATATACCAAGAAATGACCAAACTATTATTATTAGAAAAGGAACAATACATTTTCAACAACACGATAAAGGTATGCTTGTATTAATATGCGGAGTAGGAAAAACTTTAATTTCATTATGGATTACACAAAAACTAAAATCAAATACTATTCTTATAGGCGTTCCTAATAAATTATTATTAAAACAATGGAAAGAAGTTATTTGTGTTTTGTTTTAAAATTTTCCATATTTAATTGTTTCAGGTAGTGTAAATATTAAAACTATAAATATATTTTTAGAAAATAATCGCAAAAGGTGTATTGTAATAACTACATATTCATCTGCATATAAAGTATATACTGCAAGCCAAAATACAGACTTTGTATTTTGTATGAAAATATTAGACGAAGTTCATCATTTAACAGCAACAAATATGCTATTGAAAAACACTCAAAAAATATATATTCAAATGTTAAACATTCAATCGGTAAAACAATTATCATTAACTGCTACACTTAAACAATTGGAAAGCACGTGTCGTGATAATGTAGTTTCAAATGATAATGTTACATATTTTGGAAATATAATTGATAGAAAATGTTTGTTATGGGCAATTAATGAAGATATTATTTGTGATTATGTTATTCAAACCATTACTACAAAAAACAAAGAACAATTAGAAGAACAATTATCAAGATTTCATATTAAAGAAGAAAATGATAAGAGGTTGTTTTTGAGTGTATTTGCATCATTGAAAAGCATATATGACGGACATTCACATCATTTATTAATATATTCAAATAACAAGGATAATTCGTTGAAATTAATTCAATATATAAAAATGCTGTTAGACGATAATTATTTTGACATACATTATTTATATTACTCAGAATACCATAGTAAAATAAATTCAAAAGACCAAAAAGAAATAATTAATAATTTTGAAAAAGCGAAATTTGGAATAATTACTTGTGTTTATTGTTTGGGTGAAGGATGGGATTTTCCATTATTGGATGGTGTTGTATTTGCTGAAAATATGACATCAAATATCCGCATAGTTCAATCAGCATTAAGAGCAAGTAGAAAAAACAAAGAAGATACAAATAAAAAAACCAAAATCATTTTACCAATTTTGAATAGCGATTATGACTGGTTAGAAAATAATAAAAATCCTGATTTCAAAAAGGTAAGAGAAGTTATTTATCAAATGGGTTTAGAAGATGAAACTATTACTCAAAAAATTAAGGTGTCTAGAATTGATATTGAAAAACAAAAACCTAAAAAACAAAAACCTAAAAAAAGAAAAGAAATGGGAATGGTTAATGAGTTTGGTGAATATAATGATGAATTAACTCAAAAATTAATATTAAAAACAATAAAAAGAACTGCACTTACTACAACATATGAAAAAACAAGAAAAATAATTACTGATAAAAATATAAAAAGTAAAGAAAGTTATTATGAATTATGTGAAAGAGATAATAGATTATCCAAAGAACCTGAAATAGTATTCAAAGGACAATTTACAAATTGGATAGAATATTTAAGTATTGAACGATTATATTATGATTTGGAAACCTGTAAAAATAAAGTAGGTGAGTATTTATTGTTATATCCTGAAATAAAAAAATATTATTTGGACTTATCAATTGTTATGAATGAATTAGTTAAAATAGACTCATTATTTCCACCAAATGGATTATGGGTTGAATACTATAATGTAAAAGATTTAAGCGATCTTATTACTATCACAAATAAGAAAAAAAAAAAGGGTGCTATTTTTTAAATATTCAAGAATTGTAATGTTTAGGAATAATTAAGGAAAAAATACTTTTTTTTATATTATAATAAAAAATTGATTTATTTTAATATAAAGAAATAATATCTT
>Ga0207938_1000148_pt1 | contig 12099 bp, 20 predicted proteins | sample LakMenEpi15Mar12_FD_150671 | JGI IMG/M metagenome (GOLD analysis project Ga0207938, IMG submission 150671) | Freshwater microbial communities from Lake Mendota, WI - 05MAR2012 deep hole epilimnion (SPAdes) | ecosystem: Environmental > Aquatic > Freshwater > Lake > Epilimnion/Euphotic zone ...
CATATTTGTCCCACCGACTCTCTTACCTTTCACAAATTTTCTTCTTCACTTGTCAAATATCGTTCAACACTCTCGCGCTGTAGTTGTGAATATACTCACTACGACACCTGAAGTCAATAAGTTTTGTTAAAAATATGTAAAAAAAATAGAACGCACTGACAAATTTTTAAAATATGACTAAGCTTAGCAATAATATCGTAGATAAGTAACATCAAACATATGCAGCAAACACTTGGTTACACAACACTTGGCAATGGCCCTGAAACAGTTTTCATCCTCCATGATTGGTTTAGTGACCAAAGCTCATACGATAATTTTCGACCTTATTTGAACACTGGATTTTACAAATTTGTATTTGTTGATTTACGCGGGTACGGCAGATCAAAAGGCATATACGGCAACTGCACTATAGAAGAAGCAACACACGATGTTATAGCAATTGCAGATAAACTAAATATTGAGCAATTTCATTTAGTTGGCCATTCGATGAGTGGTCAAATTGTTCAGTATATCCCTATTGAAGCCCCAGGAAGAATTAAAAGCATTACTGCTATTTGTCCTGTACCTGCATGTGGGAATCCGGTTCCTGATGATGTGATGGAACACTTAGAGGCAGTTACAAAAGGTGACATGATTAATGGCAAGGCAATTGTGCATTTTATGACTCAAAATCGCTATCATGATTGGTTTGCAGAACGCAAGACTCTAAATTGGTTTAGCTGCTCTAGCCCACAGGCACGCGCCGCTTATTTGCACATGTTTTGCGAAACGGATGTTTCAGATCAAATAAGAGGACTTGATATTCCTATGCTAGTTGTTTGCGGCGATTATGACGCGCCCGCCCATAACGCCCAACGGTTACAACAAACGATCTGCCAAGATTTTAAAAAAGCGCAATTAGTATGCTTACCTTCTGGTCACTACCCTATGGAGGAAACACCAGTAATATTAGCTGCAACTCTGGAACGATTTTGGAATAACGTTTTGATGAAGCCTTAATTCTAACTTCAATGCAGCGAAAATGTAAATTCAGGCGTTTCAACTTTATTCGGCATTAGAGGTCCTCCAATACCAACCTTGACAGAATGAAGCTTTCCTTCAATTTCTTTCAGCCAAAACGCTATAAATTCTTGCAAACGCGGATATTGCGGCGCTAAATCAAATTCTTGCCATACGTATGTTTGCAGTAGTGACGGATGATCCGGCATATGATAAATAATTTCAGCTGTTGTTAGGCGGTAACCGCCCCAGGCATCTTCGAAGTCAGCCATGAGAACCTTTGCAGCGTAATCCTTATACTATTAGGATACGCCACAAAAGGTTAACGAAGAGTTTAGAAGAAAACTATGAGAACCATCGTTTAATAGTATTTTCAAACACTTGCTTGTTTACCCCTCCAACTCCTTCAGGAGCAGGCGTTAATCCTTGACTGGCAGGATTAGTAAAATCTTGAAGATCTCTCCCTTTTGAATGTCGCGTATCTATATGCGACTCTTTAACAATAGCTATATCACCACTATCAGCATCACGCCTAAGCAATCTCATTATGATCAACGTACCTTCACATTCATAACACTTATGGCGTGTTACAGTCTTAGGAAGAAAGCCTGATTTTGTTTTATAAGGATCACGGTAATGACCATGAATACTTTTTTCACCATCTACTAGAGTAAAACTCAACTCGCATACAGGTTGCGCAAATACCAGTCCTGTTACTTCTTCAGCATCACGAATGGCCCTTAAATCAAGAGTTATGTTTCGTACAATAGGATACCAAATATCAGCTTCAGCACCTTCTGGAAGGAGCTCAACTGGATCAACCGATCTTTCACGACGTATATCAAAAACTGTCTCTACATCTTCAATTTTTCTTATTGATTTACCAGCGTGAAAATCATGCTCCCATATGGCTGCATCCATAGCCACCAAACCACAAAATCCGCTCATCAGTAGAGTCATCCATATTTTTTTCATTTTTGAATTCCTTTCATTAACTATATTTTGCAAAAAGTGGCTGCGGCTCATCAATTTTTAAACCTGGCTTTAATGCCACTTCAAGCATGGAAAAATCACTTTTTTCCTGACCCAACATAGCTGAAATTTTAGCACTTGCATCCGGTAAAATAGGTTGGGTTAATATCGCAATCTGGCGAATGCATTCACATAAGCTATATAAAACCGTGCTCATGCGCGCAGGATCGTCTTTTTTTAACGCCCAAGGTTTTTGAGCATCAACGTAACGATTGCCCTCCCCTATTATCTGCCATACTGCCTCGGCATAACGATGCAAATGGAAATTATCTATAGAGTTGCGTAAAGTTGGTAGCAATGCAGCTGGCATTGCCATAAGCGCTTTATCTTCGATACTGAATTCGCCTGGTGTTGGAATAGTTGCATCTGCATTTTTATAAATAAATGACAAAACCCGTTGACACAAATTTCCGTAAGCATTGGCCAAATCAGTATTCAAACGATTAATGAACATTGTTTTTGAAAAATCACCATCTTGCCCAAAGGAAAGATCACGCAACAAAAAATAGCGAAACGCATCTGCCCCATAAGTATCTACCATTTCTACGGGATCAATTGCATTGCCTAACGATTTTGACATCTTCTCACCTTCAACAGTCCACCAACCATGGGCAAATACAGTTTTAGGAGGGGGTATATTTGCTGCCATTAAAAAGGCAGGCCAATACACACTGTGAAAACGAATAATATCTTTTCCTACCATGTGAATAGCTTGATCCCAGTACTTCTGGTACCCGTCACTCGGATATCCTAGCGCCGAAAGGTAATTAGTCAATGCATCAAGCCAAACGTACATGACATGATCAGCATCGTTTGGTACCGGCACACCCCATTTCAAGGTTCGGCGTGAAATTGATAAATCCTTTAATCCGCCTTCAATGAACCGTAGCACTTCATTACGACGAGATTCAGGCTGAATTGCCTCAGGATGCTTGGCGTAATAGTCAAGTAATGGTTGCTGCCATGCCGATAATTTGAAAAAGTAACTTGATTCTTTAATCCATTCAACTTCAGCCCCAGTGGGTGCTTTTCCATCAACAATTTCATCTTCCTGATAAAAAGCCTCATCACGAACAGCATACCACCCTGCATATTCACCTAAATAAATGTTGCCACTATCAACCAATTGCTTCCATAAATGTTGCACGGCGTTTTTATGCCGAGGCTCAGTAGTACGAATAAAATCATCATTGGTGAGGTCAAGAGTTTCACCCATTTGACGAAAGGACTGCGAAACTTCATCAACAAAATCTTGGGGATCCACGCCTTTGGCAGCAGCAGCTTTTTCAATTTTTTGGCCGTGTTCATCTGTTCCTGTTAAAAACCTAACATCAAACCCATCAAGCCGCTTAAAGCGAGCGATCATATCGCAAGCTAAGCTTGTGTAAGCATGGCCAATATGCGGCTTATCATTAACGTAATAAATAGGTGTTGTAATGTAAAATGGCTTCATACAGATTCTTATAGGATTTTTTCAACCATAAGCTATGAAGGGGAAACTCAGCAAGATGTAAATATAATCTTATTAGCTATAAGCTGAAAACATAAAAAAAGGAAGCCATAAAAGCTTCCTTCTCTACTATACTTAGAATTTTAAATTTTACGCAGCAGCGGCAGCTTCTAAAGCAGCTACAGCTTGAACTGGATCAAAATCTACAAATTCAATAATAGCCATTGGCGCATTGTCGCCATAACGAAAACCAGCTTTAACAATACGTGTATAACCACCAGAGCGTGCCGAAAAACGAGTTCCCATGTCCATTAATTTCTTAACGACATCTTGGTCTTGCAATTGCGACACCGCTTGACGACGACAGTGTAAACCACCGCGCTTTGCCAAAGTAATCAACTTCTCTACAACTGGACGAAGGTCCTTTGCTTTTGGCAATGTTGTTTTAATCTGCTCATTCTTAATTAAAGCCTGCGCAAGATTCTTGAACATAGCTTTTCTATGTTCTTTTGTTCTATTGAACTTGCGTCCTGACATACCGTGTCTCATGACTTTTCTCTCACTTCTTAGTTAAATGGATCTTCTAATGATTTGGCTAATTCATCAATATTCTCTGGTGGCCAGTTTGGCACAGACATACCAAATCCAAGGCCCATCATAGAAAGAACTTCTTTAATTTCATTCAATGACTTACGACCAAAGTTTGGCGTACGTAACATTTCTGGTTCAGAGCGTTGAACTAAATCACCAATGTAGTAAATGTTTTCATTTTTCAGACAGTTTGCTGAACGAACTGAAAGCTCTAATTCATCAACTTTCTTAAGCATATTTCGATTAAACGGCAATGGTTCACCACGACGCTCAATCATTCCAACAGGCTTTGGCTCTTCAAAATTAACGAATTGTTGCAATTGGTCTTGCATAATACGCGCAGCATAAGCTATTGCGTCATCTGGCTTTATTGAACCGTCTGCAGTTAAAGTCAATGTTAATTTATCATAGTCAGTACGCTGCCCAACACGAGTTTGATCAACTTTATAAACCACGCGCTTAATAGGACTGAAAATCGCATCAATTGGAATTAGGCCAATTGCTTTGTCTTCAATTTGTTGTGCTGACGCGGGAACATAACCCTTACCTGATTGAACAGTCATTTCCATTACAACATGACCGCCTTCATCCACATGGCAAATAACCAAATCTGGATCAAGAATTTCAATATCCGAAGAATGTTGAATATCTTTACCTGTTACAACACATGGACCTTTTACATCAATAGTTACGCGCTTTGGCATATCCGAATTCAAACGAATCCCCAAAGTCTTTAGGTTCAAAATAATATCAGCAACATCTTCACGAACGCCAGGGATCGCAGAAAATTCATGCAATACACCTTCAATCTTAATAGATGTTATTGCAGATCCTTGCAAAGAAGATAATAATACTCGGCGCAGTGCATTACCTAAAGTAAGACCAAAGCCTCTCTCTAATGGCTCCGCAACCATACTAGCTTCTCTAAGATTCGAACTAAGGTATTGAACCTGAATCTTTGAAGGTTTAATCATCGATTGCCAATTTCTTTCAATCACAACTGTTCTCTTTCACTATATTTATATCTGAAACAATGCTATACGCGGCGACGCTTGCGAGGACGAACCCCGTTATGCGGCACAGGAGTTACATCCCGAACCGATGTTATCGTAAAACCAACTGATTGCAAAGAGCGCAAAGCAGTTTCTCTACCTGATCCAGGTCCCTTTACAATAACACGCACTGTCTTAACGCCATGTTCTTGAGCTTTTTTCGCCGCATCCTCTGCTGCTATTTGAGCTGCATAAGGAGTTGACTTACGAGAGCCTTTAAATCCCATCATTCCTGAAGTAGACCATGATAGAACATTTCCTGCTTCATCTGTTACGCTTACTAAAGTGTTGTTAAATGTCGCATTTACGTAAACTATACCATTTACGATATTTTTTCTTTCACGACGACGAACACGCGCAACGGTTTTTTGTGCCATAATTTAATACCTTAATTTTTACTTGCCAACCATTTTCTTACCAGCAATCGCAATTGCTTTACCTTTACGTGTACGAGCGTTTGTATGTGTACGCTGTCCACGAACTGGCAACCCTTTACGGTGCCTTAAGCCACGATAGCATCCTAAATCCATTAGACGCTTAATATTCATGCTCACCTCGCGACGCAAGTCACCTTCCACTTTGTGGTCAGCGTCAATGAGTTCGCGAATTTTTAAAACTTCTTGATCTGTCAAAGAGTGAACACGTTTTTCGCCGTCCACACCTGTTTTTTGAATAATCAAATTGGATTGGTGTTTACCAATTCCATAAATATAGGTCAAAGCAATCCAAACTTTTTTCTGTGTTGGGATGTTTACACCTGCAATACGTGCCACGGTTAGCTCCTTATAATGCGTTTACAATTTGTTCTGTTACTATTTCTACCGGTGCCCGCGCATCTATCACCGTTAGAATTCCTCGCTTTTGGTAAAATTCCCTAAGCGGGGCTGTCTCTTCATAAAACGACTTAATTCGATTTTTTAAAATCTCTTCATTATCGTCACCACGTTTCACCAAATCAAGACTTCCGCAGCTATCGCAAACCCCATCTTCTTTCGGAGGGTTGGTTTGCAAATTATACACAGCTCCACAAGCTTTGCAAGTGATTCGACTAAGAATACGCTGAAAAAGCTCTTCAGCATCAATATCAAAGTAAAATACTTGCTTTAGTGTACTCTTATTCTCTTTTAGCACCGCATCAAGGTATTCTGCTTGATCTACCTTCCGCGGATAACCATCAAATAATATACTCTTTTGCCTGTTGTTTTCAATGTCTTTCTTTAGCAGTTCGTTAACTATTTCAGATGCTGCCAAAACTCCAGTCTCAATATTTTTTTTTAGCATCTTGCCTAGAGCTGAATCTGTTGCGATTTCTTTTCGCATAAGATCACCAGTAGACAAGTGATAATAACCATATTTCTTAACCAAGGCTGCTGACTGGGTCCCTTTTCCACACGCCGGCGGGCCTAAGAAAACCAGATGCATTACTTCTTACCTTTAGTCTTTGCCTTTTTTATAAGCCCTTCATATTGGTGGGCTAGTAAGTGAGATTGAATTTGTGTAATAGTTTCCATCGTCACACTCACAACAATCAAAATTGTAGTTCCGCCAAAGTAAAAAGGTAGCGACCATTTGCTTAATATCAATTCAGGTATTAAACAGATTGACGCTAAGTACAATGCACCAACCACAGTAAGTCTTGTCAAAACATAATCAAGGTAATCAGCGGTTGCTTTACCAGGGCGAACACCAGGAACATAATTGCCTGCTTTGCGCAAGTTCTCTGCCGTTTCATTCGGATTAAACATCAATGCTGTATAAAAGAAAGCAAAGAAAATAATCAGTGATGCAAAACAAGTCATATACACTGGGTGACCGTGCGCAAAAACTGCGCCAATTTTCCCCATAATAGTGTCAGGCGATCCTGTTCCGGCAAAACCAGTTATAGTTGCTGGTAATAACAATAGAGATGAAGCAAAAATTGGTGGAATTACACCGGCGCTGTTTAACTTCAATGGTAAATGTGTTGTTTGAGCGACCGCTGGCATATTCACTGCCACCTGCCTTTTAGGATACTGAATAAGAATTTTACGTTGGGCGCGCTCCATAAAGACAACATAGCCAATGACAGCAGCAACAAGGACTAAAACCCCTAGAATAACAACTGCAGACAATGCACCTTGACGACCAAGCTCAAATGTACCAATAACAGCTTGCGGTAAGTTAGCAACGATACCAGCGTAAATGATTAATGAAATTCCATTACCTATACCACGCGATGTTATTTGTTCACCCAGCCACATAATGAAGAGTGTACCACCTGTCAAAGTCACGACTGTAGACAACCGGAACATGAAACCAGGCTCTAACACAGCCATACCAGTTGCACCTTGAATTTTTTCTAATCCAGCAGAGATACCGTATGATTGAACCATCGCAAGAGCAACTGTTCCATAACGTGTGTATTGATTAAGCTTTCTACGACCAACTTCACCTTCTTTTTTTAACGCCTCTAAATGAGGAGAGATAGAAGTCATTAGCTGAACAATAATGCTTGATGAAATGTAAGGCATAATGTTCAAAGCAAAAATAGTCATACGAGTGATAGATCCACCCGAAAACATATCTAAAATTCCAAGAATTCCGCCTGAATTAGTACGCACAAATTCTTGGATAATAAGTGGGTTAATACCTGGTAAAGGAATATATGTACCCAGCCTGTAAACAACAAGCGCTGCTAGAGTAAACCATATCCGTTTTTTTAAATCTTCAGCTTTTTTAAAAGTAGAAAAATTTATATTAGCAGCCAGCTGTTCAATAGCAGACGACATAGTTTTCCTCTATTCTATAATTAATTCGCCGCCACTTTCACTTACTAGTGACTGAGCTGACTTTGTAGCTTTTGTAACTGCGTAACTGAATTTAGCTTTAGGCTTTCCATTACCAAGAAGAGCAATCTCCTCAAAATATTTTGGCATATAACCAACTTTTATCAGAAGGTCTCTATCAATTCGTTCACCGGCTTTGATCAGTCCGTTATCGAACATCAAATTAATTTTGAAAAAATCTAACTCATATTTTTTTGTAGCATGAATGTTTTTGAAACCGCGTTTTGGCAAACGACGATAAATTGGGTTTTGACCACCTTCAAATCCATTCAAAGAAACACCAGATCTTGCAGTCTGACCTTTTCCACCCTTACCAGATGTTTTACCTAGGCCAGAACCAATACCACGACCTAAAAGCTTCGCTTTAGTACGAGCTCCTGGATTATCGCGGATTTCATTAAGAGTAAAAGACATAATGCTTCACCTATTCACTAACAACTTGCACCATGTGGCGCACTTTACGAATTAAACCCTGCACTTCAGGAGTATTTTCCAACTCTCTAACTGCATTCAATTTTCCCAAACCCAAACCTTTAAGATGCAACCTTTGTTTAGAATCACGACGAATCGGACTTCCAACTTGCTGAATTTTAACAGTTTCTTTTGTTTTTGCTTTTTTATTTGCCATTTCTACACCTACTAATTAGAGGTTGCTGCAGCTTGGCCATCACGGCGAACAAGCACATCAGAAATTTTCTTACCTAATTTTGCAGCAATCACTTTTGGTGATGAAACACTTTGTAATGCTTGAAAAGTAGCACGAACCATGTTGTGGTAATTATTTGTACCATTCGATTTGCTAACAATATCATGAATTCCTAAAGCTTCAAAAACTGCACGCATTGGACCTCCGGCAATAACTCCAGTACCAGCTGGCGCCGAACGCAATGTCACAATACCAGCGCCACATCTTGCACGCACGTCATGATGAAGAGTACGGCCCTCACGAAGAGGAACTCTTATCATTGACCGTTTAGCTTTATCAACTGCCTTTTTAACGGCATCTGGAACTTCTCTAGCTTTACCAGTCGCATAACCTACGCGACCTTTGCCGTCACCAACCACAACAAGTGCTGAAAAGCGCATGGTTTTACCACCCTTAACAACCTTTGTTACACGACGTACATTTACTAATTTCTCAACGATTTGGTCTTCACGATCACGTTCACGTTGATCATTATTACCTTTTGTTTGCCTAGCCATACTTTATCCTTAAAACTTCAAACCAGCTTCACGAGCTGCGTCAGCCAATGCTTTAATACGTCCATGATATAAATATCCAGAACGATCAAAAACGACCTTATCAATTCCTTTTGCTTTGGCTAATTCCGCAACTTTTTTGCCTACAAATTTTGCCGCTTCAATATTCGAACCATTTTTCAAAGAACTTCCAGGCTTGCCAGGAGTTCCAACCAACACAAGACTCTGTGTTCCACTGCCATCAGTAATTTGTGCATATGTATGCAAATTAGTACGATGCACGCACAAGCGTGGCAGACCTACAGAAATTTTACGTAGTTTCGTTCTAATGCGTTGTTTGCGTCGCTGTTGTAGCTGAGCTGAACTTAACATGGCTACTTCTTCTTTCCTTCTTTACGAATGATAAACTCGGTTTCCCTAAGAACACCCTTGCCTTTATATGGCTCAGGCTTCCTATACTCACGTAATTGTGCCCCAACAGATCCCACTAGCTGCTTATCAAAGCCAGTTATAGCGATCGCAGTTGGTTTTTCACACTTAATCTCAATTCCTTTTGGAATATCGTAAACAATATCATGACTGTAACCTAGTTGCAAAGTCAATTTATTGCCTGCAACAGCAGCACGATACCCAACACCAACTAGGGTAACGTTTAAGGTAAACCCTGTGTCCAAACCTTTTACTATGTTTGACAAATTACGTTGAGTTGTACCCCAAAGAGAACGTCCTCTTTGAGTGGTTTCTTTTGGACTAACCAAAAAACCCTTTTCAGTTTTTTCAAAATTAATACAGTCTGGGACTTCGTAATCTTTAGTTCCAGCTCTACCTTTTAAAGTAATTACATTTCCCACTTGAGACATTACTATCCCTGCAGGTAGTATTATTTCATGTTTACCAACGCGTGACATGGCTTATTCCTCTTAAAATACTCTACACAAAACTTCGCCGCCAACTGTAAGTTCGCGAGCTCTAGCGTCTGAGATAATACCTCTATTTGTTGACAAAATTGAAATACCAAGTCCATTAGCAACCTTAGCAAGTGTCGCAATAGGCGAATATACTCGGCGACCTGGCTTTGATATACGATCAATAGTTCGTATAACCGGTTCATTTTCATGATATTTAAGCTCAATTTTTAGCTCTTTGTGCCCAGTCGCAGCAACTCCAAGAGAATAGTTTCTAATGTAACCTTCTTCTTGAAGAACTTTAACAAGCCCTTCTTTTTCAATTGAATAAGGACATAAAACTGAATCTTTACGAGCTCTTTGGCCGTTACGAATACGAGTTAATAAATCTGCAATAGGGTCTGTCATTGTCATAATTTTTCTACCAACTTGATTTAGTTAAACCAGGAATCATTCCTTGGTTACCTAGTTCACGCAATGCAATTCGTGATATTTGAAATTTACGATAAAAGCCTCTAGAACGACCTGATATTTCGCAGCGATTTCTAACTCGAATTGCAGCTGAATTTCTTGGGCGTTCAGCAAGCTTCATTGTTGCACGAATACGATCCTCTAAAGGAAGATCCTTATTGTAAATAATTGCTTTTAGCGCTGCACGGCCAACTCTTTGGTTTTTAACCATGGCTATGCGGTTTTTATTTTTTTCGATAGAGCTACACTTTGCCATTTGTTCTTTATCCTTGAATTGGGAAGTTAAGTGCTTTCAGCAATGCCAATGCATCAGCATCGTTTCTTGCTGTTGAGCAAATTGTGATATCCATACCACGAATCTTATCAACCTTGTCATAGTTAATTTCAGGGAACACAAGCTGCTCTTTAAGACCTAAAGAATAGTTTCCATTTCCATCAAAACTCTTTTTTGATAATCCTCTGAAGTCACGTACACGTGGCAAAGCTATATTCACTAAACGATCAATAAACTCATACATACGATCTTTACGTAACGTAACCTTCACACCAATGTTCATGCCCTCGCGAAGCTTAAAACTCGCAATTGAATTCTTAGCTTTTGTAATAACTGGCTTTTGCCCTGCAATTTGCATCAAGTCATCGTAAGCTGCTTGAATTTTTTTGCTATCTTGCGTTGCTTCCGAAACGCAAATATTGATAACTACTTTTTCAAGCTTTGGAACTTGCATAACATTCTTGTAACCAAGCTCTGTTTTAATAGCTTGCTTGATTTGAGTTTCGTATAATTTTTTAGCTGCACTCATGATTAAACTTTCAAAATAGCATTGCCGGTTTTTTTGAAAAAGCGTTCGTTTTTGCCTTCTGCATTAACACGAACACCAACTTTTTCAATTTTATCCGACTGTGGATTAACAATTGCCACATTAGACACATGAACCGGAAGAATCTTTTCAACTTGACCACCTTGTGGGTTAGTAGCCGATGGTTTTACGTTACGAATAACTTTATTAACGCCATCAATCATAAGCTTCTCGTCCTGCAAAAGTACTTTTTGCACAACACCACGTTGACCTTTATTACGACCCGTTGTTACTTCAACTAAGTCACCTTTTTTTACTTTAAAACGTACCTGAGTCATTATAATACCTCTGGAGCAAGAGAAATAATCTTCATATAGCCAGCAGAACGTAGTTCGCGTGTTACTGGACCAAATATACGACTTCCGATTGGCTCACCTTGCTTATTAATTAAAACAGCTGCATTTTTATCAAATGAAATTGTAGAACCATCAACACGCTTAACAGCTTGCTTCGTTCTTACAATAACAGCTCTAAAAATTTCACCTTTTTTAGCTTTGCCTCTTGGCACTGCATCTTTTACGGTAACAACAATAACGTCACCTACCGAAGCATATCTTCTTTTAGAACCACCCAACACTTTAATGCAAAGAACTTCCTTTGCACCTGAGTTGTCTGCTACTTCTAATCTACTCTCTGACTGAATCATACGTCACCCTACTTCGCTACTTTTTCTTGAGCTACCCAAGTTTTTGTTTTAGAAATTGGGCTTGACTC
>Ga0207938_1000149_pt1 | contig 12063 bp, 12 predicted proteins | sample LakMenEpi15Mar12_FD_150671 | JGI IMG/M metagenome (GOLD analysis project Ga0207938, IMG submission 150671) | Freshwater microbial communities from Lake Mendota, WI - 05MAR2012 deep hole epilimnion (SPAdes) | ecosystem: Environmental > Aquatic > Freshwater > Lake > Epilimnion/Euphotic zone ...
ACACCGGTAACATCTAAAGAACCTCTTAAAGTGGTGGAAGCGCCAGTAACTTCTAAACTATTTTGACATACAACACCTTCTAAATGACAAACACCGGTAACGCCTAAAGTACCATCAACAACGGTACTCCCTGTAACATATAAAGCATGATCTATGCCATTTCCTATAACATTTAAAGCCTTCCCTGGGCCTGTAATATTATTTAAAGTTGAACCACCGTTAACAGTTAAAGCATCAGAAAGAGTGACAGCACCGGTAACTCCTAAGGTGGAAACACAAGAAACAGCACCGTTGAAAGTAGAAACACCGGTAACATCTAAAGAACCTCTTAAAGTGGTGGAAGCGCCAGTAACTTCTAAACTATCATTACATACAACAGTTTCAAAATTACAAATACCGTCAACGCCTAAATTACCATTAACACCGGCAGGCCCTATAACAGTTAAAGTAAGGCCAGAGGAGGTGGAAGCGCCAGTAACTTCTAAACTATTATTACAAGAAACAGCCCCAGTTAAAGTAGAAGCACCGGTAACATCTAAAGAACCAGTTAAAGTGGAAGCACCTGTAACATTTAAAGCACCAGTTAAAGTGGAAGCACCTGTAACATTTAAAGCACCAGTTAAAGTGGAAGCACAGTTAACATTTAAAGTATCATTGAAAGTTGAAGGGCCTCTGTTAACATTTAAAGCATCACCAACATCAACACCATTCTCTTGAACGTGTCCATTTATAGTTAAAGTTTCATTGAAAGTTGAAGGGCCGTTTAAAGTAGTAAATTCAGAAACAACCAATGTTTTGGTGTTGAGTATGCCATTTACGTCTAAGTGATTTGCTAGCATCTTGGCGTTAACAAACAAAGATTTATTTATTGAAACCTGTGAATTAAATAATGTTAAACCTTCAAATCTATTATCCCATTGGTCTTCAAAAACTTTATTTACCCCATTATCACCATGTTCAATATCAGTTGATTTAGATGAATATATAGAATTAAAATTTCTAATAGTCATTTTTAATTATAGTAAATATATTTTATTTTTACTATAAATTAGTTATTTATAGTAAAAATAAAATATATTTAAAATGTCTAATTATTTGTTAGTTAGAAAAAAATTTGTTTCATTAGGTATTTCTAGTATTGAACTTGCTGATATTAATATAAACAAGTTATGTGTAATGATAGAAGATAAAAAAGAAGATCGTACTTTTTTTTTACAATATGGTTCGGTTTATGATAATCATTCTAGAATGTATTGTACATATAATGGAAAAAATATTTCTACATCTATTAATATAGAAAATAATGAATATTATTTTAATTTAAATGACACAAATATTAATTTAAATGACAAAATAATATTGTCAAATACAGGCGATAATACAAAAAATAAGGTATATTGTATAGTTAATAAAATAATTAATAATAATATATATATAGACTATTATACAGAATCAAATAATATTATTAAAACATATAGTAATATTGAATTAATAAAATACGAAAATATAAAAGAAGTTGATATCAATAATGAATTTTTTATTAATTACGATGAATTAAATAATGAAATATCAATACCTATTTTTTTACCTATAATGACACTTAATAAAAGTTCAAAAAAATCAATAATAATACATATAGATAATAGAATCCGTAGATGTGATGTTATTTTTTTACCAAAAAAAAATAATTTAATAAATAATTTAAATAAAAATTCTTTTTATGTACTATCTCATAGTACATTAATAAATAAAGATTTTAGTACATATATTATATCTTTTATATATAACGGATATAATACGTGGTTTTCAACTTAAATTATACCATGAATTTTCTGTAGATACTAATAATTTAATATTAAAGTCAGGAGGTATGTCTATCGTGTTGCTATCTTCTGTATTTAGTTTGTCACCACTATTAGATTTAATAGTTATTGGCTTAACAGATTTTAAATTATAAATAGTTAGTGTATTTCCTCTCATAAATTGAGTAATTGCTGGTAAAATTAATAAATCAATATTATTATCTTTTACAATTATATATTTATCTGTACTAAATAATACGGTATTATCAGCCTTAAGGACCCTTATAGAGTTAGAGTTAGAGTTAGAGTTACTCCTGCCTGTATTTATAGTATTTATAACTGTGTATATTCTAAAAGTCATTTATAAATATGTATTTTTAAAATTTATAAATGGAAATAATGCCAAACTCAATTAAATAATATGTAAAAAACTAACTGAATTTTTTACATATCCAGATTTACGTACTAAACTGAGTAAAACTATTATCCTATGTTTTTTATTAAATTATGATCATATAAAAATGTAAATACAGAATAAGTGGATAAAACAAACACATACAATAAATTTTGTCTACGAATAGGCTATTGGCATATCGTATTTAATAATTATGTCTATTAAATTATTATGTAATGTTGGTATAAAAAATTCAAGAATTTTTGATTCTCTTTTGTATCTACACATCAAATGTTTTTTACATAAATAAAATCCATCGGAAGTCTCTTGTGTACACAATTCATTATTATAGTTACACATATAATATAAGTTATAGCTATTTTTTAAAAATCTATTATTATATGTAGAGTTGAACTCGTGTAACTTATTTTTACAAATCACTACTAAGTTACCTATTTCATTTACAATATCTAAATTATTAGATATGTATACAAACAATTTATCAACATATGTATATCTCATCCATAACGGACCTACTTTAATTAAATCAAAAAATATATGCAAATTTTTTTTAAATATATTTTGATGTAATACTCTTAATACAAGTGATTTAAATATTCCAAACTTTTTTATCATAAATTTTCTTTTTTTTTCAAGATAAAACGGCTTTTCAATTTTCATCAACATAACAGTCTCAAGTGATCCAAGTTTGTATAAAACCATTTATAACTCTAAAATTATTCTTTAAATTATACCAGTCTGTAACTCATATCTACAGGGGGGCTCCTCCCATACAGAAGAATTTAAATATCTCCTACTACAATTTCTCCATTTTCAATTAAAAAACCAAAACTTCCATTTGAAATTTCTCCATGCTGTACTACATCTTCGTATGGTTGTATTACATTATTTGGATATTCATTATAACCAAGAGATCCAGTTTCCGGTGTATTCCCTAACTGATTTTTAAAAATTTTAGGATAAAATTTTGTGGCTTTTATTTTAATATCTACACTATTTCCAACATCTAAAGGGGAGTCTAATATTTTGTAAGAAGCTTTTACAATTTCTTCTAAATATCCAAAATTTACCCTTATATCATCATAAGGTAACAAATATATAGGTAAAGGTTCTAAAAATGTATAATTACCGTTCATATCAGATCTCAAATTAACATTTAAATCATTAAAAGTTAATATAAATTTTTCATTTTTGGGTAAATTAGACAATGATAATAATAAATGATATTTGTTACTAATTAGTAAACTACATTCTTTATTTTTTAAACAATTTCCTGTAATAACTTGAAGATCTAATGTTACATCTGTATTAGTATAATAACTTTTAGTAATATTCTTAGAACAAAAAAATAAAAATATAAAAATAGCTAAAAGTAAAATACTAATTAAAATATATAATTTATTTGGGTTTGACATTTATTTAAAAAAATATAATAAAATTTTTGACTGCTAATACGAAGAAAGACAATATACTTGGTAAAGCTGAAAATTTAACTAACAGATTTTTTGTTTATAATAAATCGGATGAACTAAGTTATATATTATAGTAGAAACATTTAATAAACTCAAAGACTGCAGGGAATAGAAAAATTTATTTTACCTGAAAATAAGGAAATAGAATATTTTAAAGATGCAATTAAAAAAATTATAGAATTTATAAAAATATTTTTAGAATTAAAAAATTAATTCTAAAAAAAAGAGGAGGAGGAAAATTATTTTAAATTAAATATTAAAAAATATAAATTTATAAATATTTACACAAAATTTGTGTAAAATATAAAATAAATTTTAAAAATCTTTTTTTCCTAAAATGTATTTTTGAGTTTAAAATAAGGGGACTAAAAAACAGTGTTTTTTCATTCTCCGAGTTTTTAACTTTTAAAATTAAAAATTAACTTTTAAAATTAATTTTTAACTTTTAAAATTAAAAATTATTTAAAGATTGATTTACAGTTAAGTAAATATGACTTATCAATGTAAGTATTGTGATTCTATTTTAGCGTCTGAATATTCTTTATTAACACATCAAAAAACTGCTAAGAAATGTCTTAATAAACAAGGTATAGAAGCTTTAGGCAGTTTTAAATGCGATATATGTAAAAATGTTTTTTTATGTAAATCAATTTTAAAAAAACATACAGTATATTGTAATAAAAAAAACAGTTCAAAAATAAAAATGGATGAAGAAAATACTGTACTTAAATATAAATTATTAGATTTTGAAAATAAATATAATAAATTACTAGAAGAACGAAAAGAATTTGAAATTAAATATAATAATATACTAGAAGAACGACAAGAAATTAAAAATAAATGTATTATACTTGAAACTAAATATAATATGATAATGGAAGAAAAAGAAAAATTATTAGATAAAATAACTACATCTGCTTTAAGTAAAACCAATAATACAGTAAATAAAAATATAAACATAACAACATACACTAGAACTGACGAAGAATTAAAAAACATATATGACAATAATCTTACTCCTTCACATATTGAAGGCGGTATTTCTTCTATTACCAAACTTATTGTAGATAAAGTTGTTACAGATGATAATGGTATAAAAATGATAACTATAACTGATAAATCAAGAGGTACAGCTAGATATAAGTTACCAAGCGGTGAAGATGTTGTAGATACCGGATTAAATATATTTACTACAAAAAACAGATCTATATTAATGAAACGTATTTGTAGTTTGGCAGCTGGTGATATAGAAATATCTAATCAGATATTAGACGTTGATACTACAATGTCAAGAGGATATACTGAGATAAGCGATGATGTGGAAGGATGTATTCTTAGAAGTAGTTTAATAAAAAGTATATAGTTTTACTTCAAAAATCTTGTTTACAACTTAAATTGAATTTAAAATTAAAATTTTTACTTATACTAATAACTAATGGAACGAGTTCTTGAAAATTCTGATAAAACTGGATATTTAGAAAAAGGAGTTTTTCTAGATAAAATACTATTAGAAGAATGCGTTGCATATGTTGAACCACATCTAGAAGAACAACCAGAAATAATAGTTTATGGAAAAAAGTGTAAACAACATAGAAATATTGGTTTTTTTTCTGACGAATCTATTGGATACAGATATTCAAAAAAACTAATGCACTCAAAACCTATGTCACCTTGTATGGAACGTTTATTAAATGTAATTAATAAAACACTAGATGCTGATTTTAATGGAATTTTAGTAAATAAATATATGAATGGAAATGATTATATTGGCGCACATAGTGATGACGAATCAGGTTTAGATAAAGTTGGAGTAGTTTCAATTTCATACGGGGCTGAAAGGATATTTCGTATTCGTGATAAAAAAACAAAAAAAATTATATGCAATGAAGTAACAACACATTGCAGTGTATTACATATGGGAGGTGATTTTCAAAAAATATATACACATGAAATACCTATTCAAAAAAAAGTAAAAAATTCAAGAATATCATTTACGTTTCGTAAACACATAGTGTAAGTTAGTTGGATTATTCCGTTCTAATAATAATTCCAAATACACGTCTTTTGATTTAAATTCATCAACGCGTATAGCTATCTTATGTGACTATAGTTGAAGACGTAAATATTACTCTTCACTCGAAGTCGTTTGGCTACTATCCTCTATTCAGAATAACAGATAAAATAACAAATCCATTTTTTCAACATTCTTATATTACAGAATAATAATCTGGTTTCATTTGAGAAGTAGTTATACTGTTTTTTTCTTTAACTAACTAGAAATTTATATTTATATTAGAAATAAATTAACATTTACTACTAAAAACATATGCTATTTTTAGTTTAATATTTAAACAGTATAATATTTAATTATAAATGATTAAAAAACTTTTTCTAATGTTTATATCATTTATAAAAAGCCAAGAATTGTATATAATACCAGAGCAGTGGTTCCCAACTATTTCTAATGTAAATTTCTGTTTAGTAAAAAATGACATTGATATTCATATCCCTTTAATTGAGACTGTTTTTAAAAATGTCAACACATTTTTAATGTATAATGATATATATCCTTTATATTTTAATTTTTCTGCTGATGAAAATGCTAATTGCGAATATTTTATAAATTTAATATCAAATACAACATTTTATAATAATACAGCATTTTGTCAACAAACATATTTATGCATTGGAGGTGCTTGTTATAATCAGGGGTGTAATATTACTATGAATGTATGTGCTTTACAAACAGCTGCAAGTTTTTATAATGTACTATTACATGAAGTATTACATGCATTAGGATTAGGACATCCTAAACATATAATAAATAATAGTATAATGTCTTATATAACTTATATAAATAATAATAATTCATCTATGTATGATAATATATACAGATTAATGGGAGATATAGATATATATAATATAAATTATTTAATGCAAAGAGATTTTTCTTCGTTTCATATAACAAATAATAAAAAACAAATAATACCAATATACTCCCCTAGATTACATTCATCTGGAAGTAAAAATTATATAATTAATTATAATAATATTATAACACCTTGTTTAATTAAATTAAATTCAAAACCTTCTTTAAATCCTTCTTTAAAACCATCCCTGACACCATCTTTAAAACCATCCCTGACACCATCGCTAAAACCTTCTTCTATGCTTTATTCTTTAAAACTACCTCCAAAAACTTATTCAAAACCATCCCTAAAACCATCTTCTATGCTTTATTCTTTAAAACCATCGCCAAAAACTTATTCAAAACCATCCCTAAAACCATCGCCAAAAACTTATTCAAAACAATCGTCTTCAAAACCTTTTACTCCATCTTCTGTGTCAAAATCTTTCTTAAAACCTTCTGATAAGTTAACATGGTTTACAATTGAAAATAATATCACACCTGTTATAGATATAGATACGTCGGAAAATGCTTATATTAATATGCAAAATAATATATTACCAGATATTAATATAAAACAAAAACCTGCTGTGTTTGTAATGGCTAATAATATAATTCCAAATATACGTATAGGGTAAAGTATTTGAAAATTGATTTTTTACTTTTATAAGTAAAAAATATGTCTTTTGATTTAAATTCGTATAGTGTAAGTTATTTGATTACTTAAGATTTAGATAATTTTAAGATTTTGATTACTTAAGATTTAGATAATTTTAAGAGTATATTTTTAACATGTTTTATATCTATAGGTTTAGTAATAAAATATTCAACACCCATATTATGACATTTATTAACGTCTTCTTTGAGAACAGATGCAGTTACAACTACTATTTTTGGTAAAGGATATCCTTTCTTTTTAATATGTTCAATAACTTCATATCCATCAATTCTAGGCATCCTTAAATCAAGTAGTAAAATATCAAAAGATTCACCTTTAGCATTCGAATCATCTATTATTTCTATAGTTTCTTGTCCATCTGAAACAACGGTTACATTATCATAATCCAAGCTAGTGACTATATTATGAATTAAAGTTTGATTATATGATATATCTTCTGCTATAAGAATTTTTACATGTTTGTTGAAATGTTTATTTTCTAAATTATTTGAAGAATTGCTATTTGGTAATATTACAGTTTTTCCAATATATGAAGTATCTTTTGTATTAAGTGTAACTATTTTATGTATAATATTAAATAATTGTAACTTGTTAATTGGTTTAGCAAGTACTGAATCAAAATTTGAGGTATTAATAAATTCAACAGCAGATGATAAAGCAACTAAAGGAAAAAGAGGTTTTAAACCTTTGATATTGTTTGATAATTCTACTCCGTTCATTTCTGGCATACAAATATCTAATAAACCAAGTTCAAAATCATATCTATTAGCAGATATATATTTAAGTGCTTCTTTACCAGATGCACATATTATAGGATTCATTTTCCATTCGAATAACATATCGCTTAAAATAACTCTATTATCTGAATCATCATCAACGACCAATATATATTTATTTTCAAGTAATTTAGAATCTCTTTTTAATTCGTCTTCAATATCTTTCATAGGAAAATGTTTACAAGTAAAATAAAAAGTAGATCCTTTACCTAAAGAACTTTTTACGTTTATTTTTCCACCTAATAACTCAACTAATCTTTTTGAAATAGCAAGTCCAAGACCTGTTCCTGTTTTTGTTAAAGAGTTTTCTATTTGTGAAAAACTATTAAATAATTTACATTTGTTTTGTTCTGAAATACCAATTCCATTATCAGTAACAGATATTTGCAACGTATTTTTACTATTTGATATAACTATATCTATAATACCATTTTTCAAGGTATAATTAATAGAATTATATAACAAATTTATAATTATTTGAGTTAATTTTTGTTTATCTATTACAATAAAGTCAGGTACTCCTTCGTCTATTGTAATTGAGTATTTATGTTTTTTAATATTTATACGTTCTTTTAAAGTTTCATATACATTATTCATTATCTCTTTGACAGACACACAATCATTATTTAATTCCATATTACCTGAAGATAGTTTAGAAAAATCAATTATGTCATTTATAATCTGCATAAGTTGAATACTACAATGATTCATAGAAAATAAATATTCTTTTTGTTGTTTACTTAATTCTGTATTCATTAATAATTGGTTAAATCCTACAATACCATTTAATGGAGTTCTTATTTCATGACTCATGTTCGCTAAAAATAAATCTTTTGAATAATAAGTAGAATCAGAATATATTTTTTTATAGTCTTCAATCAATTTAAATTTATTAACTAATACTTGAGTCAAACTAAGTAAATCTATAAGCTGATCAACATCTTGTTCTTTTACATTTTCATTTTTATTACCTAAACATAATATACCAATAACATCAGTGCATACATGTATTGGTATAATCATTATATTATGTATTGGAAATTCTGCTTCATATCCTCCTGTACATGTATTTACATTTGAAACAAAAACACTGTTAATATTTTTAAAAGGAGATAATAGTATTAGTTTTTCATCAGATTGTATATTAGTATGAATATGATCAATAATGTAATATTTGGTATTATTTTTTTTCCAAAATAATGAACCAAATTCATAATTTCCACGCTTTAAGTACAACGAAAGTAGCTCTTTAATATTTTCTGTTTTATTTATATATTTTTTTAGAAAATGTATAATATCCATTTATTACAAATAATATTCTATTTTTTCATCATACGTTGAAGTTCATAATTCATCATATTATCAGAAAACTTATTAATGTCAGGAAAATGTGAAAGATTGTTAATTATATTTTCTTTTATATGATCATCAACTTTGCCATCATTTACATTGTTATTATTTTCTAAGTCTGTATTAATATTTATAATACTAACATCTTTAATCTCATTTATTTTCTTTTTTTTATAATGATCGTTTATATTTATAACATATTCATCTGGAATTACAAGTCCATTTTCTTTAGCAATTTTAATGTATTCATTGTATATTATATCAGTAACTAACGGAGATCCAGTAAATAAATCATCAAATGAATTACCAATCCATTCCAAATACTGTGCTGCATTTTGCCTATTTTCTCTGTACAAAATTAATTGACGGCGTATATTACTTTCCAAACTAGTATACTTTGATGCTGCCATTTTATGATGAGAACTTTTTTCTTCAAATTTTCCATATTTTGTAGCAGCAACTACAATTCCTGAAATAAAAGCTAAACATGCCGATACTATAGGTAAAGTAGTTGGAGAATCATCAGGACTTAAAATTGAACCAATTGCTGATAATAATCCAGCAATTGGACCTAATAGTATACCAGAATACATTAATAAATCATATCTAAAACTTACATTTATGGCTTCTTTTATATGCATTATTTTGTAGCCTTTAGATTTTTCACCTATTTCATAGACATTTTTTTCTATATCTTCATTCCAATGTACATTATTGTTTTTTTGTAGTTCATGTTCATTTTTATCAAAATTCATTTTAATTCATTTAAATATAATTTCTTCTATAAATGAAAACAAATCAAATACTTTTTTTATTTTGTACATTTATATTGTATTTATTATTTTACGTATTTTTACGTGTGGCAAAGAAACAATCTGGTGTTACACGTAAAAATATCGTCTTTGTAATTTTTATTGGATTATTATTTTCGTTATTAACAATGCTCATTTGTATACTTACAGGTGTATACAAAGAACATTATGTAGATAACAATATAGGAAAATCTTGTACAAAAGGAGAATATAATACACTCAAAAATTATAAAAATAATAGAACATTCGGAAACCCTAATTTAAACTTTAAAATAGATGGAAGATTATGTCAAGGGGGTGCATATATGCGACAAGGAAGTTCTAAACGAGCGGTTGCATGTAGGCAACTAGCTTCTACACCTGAAGGAATGGCTGAAATTCAGCGATATAATTGTGGACGAGGATATTCAGGATTACCAGGAAAAGGATTTGAATTTACTCCTATAGGGGAACAATGTAATACGCCACTATCTACTGACGTAAGAGATAATGGGATTTTTTAAAAAATAGCTTATATAAATGAATACAAATATAATAATGTATGAAAAAAGCCCTATTAAATTCGATAATTTTAAAAAAATTTATTCAAACACGCCATTAAACACCCCTGTCAATACTAATAGTCCTGTCAATACTAATAGTCCTCTCAATACTAATAGTCCTGTCAATACTAATAGTCCTCTCAATACTAATAGTCCTGATCATTTAACAAAAGAAATGTGTATACAATCAGGATGTATAGTAGTATGCTATACTGCTAGAGGAAATTAAATTCTATCTTTATAATTTAATAAAAATTGATTAATAATGATAAATTTATCATTATTAATAATAATTAATATGGATTTACCTATAGATATAATTAATAAAATTTTAATATATGTAGGAGAATTGGATAATGTACCATTTATAATTCAATATAGATCAAATGAAAAAAAAGTTTTTTATAAAATAAATCCGTTTGCTGATTATTTTCTTTCTTTAAGAGCATTAATGATTGTGAAAAGAGTGTATCCGCTAAGATCTTATGAAGGTATTTTAAATAATACAATTTTATATAAACTTTCAAAAAAACATTATATGGAAATGCTAAAATTAAAAGATAAGAATTTTAAAAATTAATATTAATTTTTAAAAAAATGGTTATATCTACGAGGTTTTACCATACAAGAAAACGGCAACCCAAGTATACGCATAAAAATTGAAAATTTTAGAGATGTTTTATACTACAAATAACTATGGATCTGCAATCCACTGCAAAGAATATGAGAAAGTCGGACGAAGGCTATTCAAGTGATGATAGCTCAAGTTCAATTTCTGACGACTTCAAAGGTCTAACTACCAGAGGGAAAAAACTAGTAAAAGTGACTAATCGTTTAACGGAAGAAAACTTCGGAGGCAGAAAAGGCGTTAGTGCGTTAGTTAAATACGGAGATATTTTTGCAGATGAAACAGAGTACGAAATAATGTGGGAGGGTGATGAAGAATCAGTTCATTTAACATGGGCTGATAATTGTCATATTCACGATAAGACAGAACCAGGAATACTTACAGACAGTGGAAACGGATACTCTGGATGGGATGATAAGGAAAAATGTTATTTGCAATTTAATAGATCCATAACAAATACGAACAATCACTGTATGCAAATTTTAGAGATAGAACATATTACTCACTTAATTTCTAAAAAAACAAACTCAAAGAAGGAGACCGACTCAAAGAAGGAGACCGACTCAAAGAGTGATAACGACAACGACTCAAAGAGTGACAACGACAACAACTCAAAGAGTGACAACGACAACGACTCAAAGAGTGACAACGACTCAAAGAGTGACAACGACTCAAAGAG
>Ga0207938_1000151_pt1 | contig 11976 bp, 9 predicted proteins | sample LakMenEpi15Mar12_FD_150671 | JGI IMG/M metagenome (GOLD analysis project Ga0207938, IMG submission 150671) | Freshwater microbial communities from Lake Mendota, WI - 05MAR2012 deep hole epilimnion (SPAdes) | ecosystem: Environmental > Aquatic > Freshwater > Lake > Epilimnion/Euphotic zone ...
TATAAAATTTATTTAAAACATGTATAAGCACTATCATATTTTTTCACATAGTCCGGTTTTTTTATTTTTACGGGTGCCATTTGGACAACGTTTAGATTTTTTTGTTTGTGTAGTTTGTTCGGCGCTAGCAATTGCTGATTTTTCTTTTTCTTTTTCTTGTTCTACTTTTTCTTCTTCTACTTTTTCTTCTGCTTTTTCTTTTTCTTGTTCTACCTTTTCTTTTTCTTGTTCTACCTTTTCTTCTTCTGCTTTTTCTTCTTCTACTTTTTCTTCTTGAAATTTTGTAGGTTGTTTTTTATCGCCTAAACCATAATTATCTATATAACTGCCCAAAACATCTTTAAAATTGTTAATCTCGTGTTGTAATTTACCTTGTAAATCACCCGAACTATATTGTAGATCATCGTCTATATTAAAAACAACCGATGAAGCATTAATAATTAATTTGTAATTGTGTATTTTTTTTCGATCATATAAAGTGCGATTTTTTATAAAAAAATAATTGTTATCCAATCTATTTACATTAAATACAATAAAATTCTCATTTGTAATAGTTCTATCAATAATTGTATTACATAATAATATTATAGGTAAGTCATATTCTTTTGATAGTAAATAAATATCAATATATGTGACATAATATTCATTGCTTAATATACATTCTTCAATAGTTATTTCCTTGGCTATAACTTTTTCAATGATCGTTTTTTTATTGTTTTTCAATAATATATAACATAAAGAATCAAAATTACTATTGTTTCGATATAAACCAATCAGTTTTTTTTTAAGATCTTCAATCGTTAAGTTAATATGTTCTTGTGTATTATGATATTTTATTATTATTAAAATTAATTGAAAAGAGCAAATTTTATCATCTAAGGAATACCTTAATTGATGTATTGTTGTTTTGAAGTGTTTTCTAAAATCTTCCATTATTACATTTTTATTAAAAGAACAATAGTGATTTGGGTCAGTATAAGTAGTTAATAATTTTATATTTTTGTCTAACTCTAATTCTTCATCTTCTTCAGAAATTTCATCTTCAATATCTTCAGTGTCCGCATTTATTTGCTTTAATTCATCAATTATTTTAAATTTTTCTGGATTTTCTTGAAACATTTTGTTTTGTTTAATAATTTCTGTATCTTTAGTAGTTGAAACTTCTATTACTATTGTTTCTCCTTTTTCTTTTTTAAAAGTTTTTAAATTTAAAGCTTTGTCTGTAGTTTCATACCCCAATGTATCAAATGTGTCAAATTTATCAATATAAATATTGTCTTTATTTGTGTGAACTATGTCTCTAAAAAATTCTTGAGTTAATGATGATTGAAACAATAACAGTTCATTGCTCAAAATGTTATATTCTACAGAACCATAACTATAAACATTGCTGTTTTCAAAAATAAAATTTCTAAATTTGTTGAATCTAACAAACTCATCTGATAACCGAGTATAATATAATTCTTCATTTTTTTCATTATTAATTAAATTAGTTTTTGGTATTATTAATGAACAAACTGTATTTACTTTTTTACAAACTATATTAGGACATTTTTCATCGTCAAAACACGAAGATAACTTTATATTATCTAAAATTGGTTTCATGTCTTCTGAAAATATAATATAATTAGTCCCTATGCTCTTCAATATGGTATATATGTTTGAAAGTTTATCTAAATATAGCATTGAATTATTATTTATTATTCGCAATAGTTCATTTTTCTTGTTATTATTTATGTTAATATTTAATATTTTTTTAAAAGTATTTTTAAAATTGTTATAAAATAATGTTTCTAATTTAATATTGGTTATTGCCTCATTTCTAGTATTATTTTTATTTTTATAATACGTCGTTTGTATTTCTTTATCAACAAAAATATAATCTTTGTTTTCTATTTGTATTAATTCGTCCTCATTATTTTGTTCCGGATTACTTAATCTAACAAATTGATTACCCAAAGTAAGAATACCAACTAGTACGCCCTCTTCAATGACTTTATATTCGGGTTTACATATGATTTTATAGTCACTTAATTTGTATATTTTTTGTAATAATTCTTTAGTATTACTATAATCATTATACTCATTGTCATCTATTTCGTCTATTAGTTTGTATGAAATTTGTTCATAATTACTTGATAAACCAGAGGGATAGCATGGAATAAAACCTTTTTCAATAAACCCCGATTCATTTTCTTTTTTTATTATTATTCCAATAACCTTATTATTATAATCAATAATTTGGTAAGTAATTTCATATTTTAGTTTTAACAGTATATTAATTATATTATCCAATGGAATATTTGGTTTAAAATTATAAATTGAACTAGCATATTTTTTTGTATCTATTTTATGAATACAGTTATTATATATTGCTTTTCTGATGTTATTTAGAATTAGTTTAAAATTTTTAAGACTGCTATCTTCTTTATTGTTAGAAAACGGGAATACTTTTGTGAAATCATAATTATTAATTGTATTATTTATTAAATAAATAGGTTCAAAATAGTCGTCCTTTTTTATTAATAACAAACATTTTTTCTTTATATCTAAAAATTCATCGCTGTAATTTTGTTTAGGGCATAATATTTTAATGTTATCTGTTATATCTTCACTTGTAATGTCTAAAATAATTAAATTTAATCCATCCGGAAAAAGCAAAGGATTCCTTTTACAAATAATATCCCATAAATAAGTATAATCAATTGTTAAATTGCTTTCTAAATATCTTAAGAAGTTTTCAAAACTGTTTATTATTTTTTTAAATAATATGACTTTATCAATATTTTCAGAAGTTGTATCAGTATCGGTATCAGTATCGGGTTTGCCAGAAGGTTTTATAACTTCCTGATATAATTTACTTGATTCATAGTTTCCAATAATTATTGTATCAACCACTTCATCAAAATTCCTAGAAATAAAAATGTGCGGTAAATTGCCGTTGTTATACTTTATAAACGTATCAATATTAATGCTATTAGCAATAATGTTTTTCATTTCACTAATACTTATAGATTTTTTGTTTTTTAATATTAACGATTCGTATAAATCAGCAATACAACCAATAAAAGATTGGGTGCTACTATTTTCTACCCCATAGCGCAATAAACATTTATGATTAGTTTTTAATAAATTGGGAGTTTGCTTTGAAACACAATCTAAGTTATCAAATTGTAATAACTTTTGAATACTTATTGGAAGAAAGCCTAATTTGTTTTTTTCCAATGGAAATTTTTCGGGACCTTTAACATAATTGAAATATTCTTTTTTTTGTTCGTCATTAAATACATAATCTGAATTTAAACATTTGTTACGTCGTTGTTGCTGTTGTGGTTTATTCCATAATTTGTTATTAAAACAACAAGGTAAACAGAAACCATTTCTATTATGTTTTTCATCTAAAAATCCAGGAACATGAGTTATATAATTTCCTTTTTCGTCAAGATGATGTTTTGGATCGGTAAATTCCATTATATTTCCATCGTAAGTTCCGTCTTTATTTTTTTTTGTAATAACTTTTCCATATTTTTTGCTTTCTACTTCCTCGTGTGACAAACTTATATTTTTTTCTAAATCCCAATATCTAGGACATATATAGTGATATGTGTTTCCTTCTTTTGTTCCATATTTAAAACTTTCTGTATATGATTTTATATCATTATTGTTTCTATCTTTTTCATCAATAATATCTTTTTCTTCTTGTGTTAATATGACTGGTTGTTTTTTTATGTTTGCTTGACATAATCTGGAATATTCTGTGAAAAATTTATTTTTATCTGTGCTAAATAATGTTGGTTCTTTATTTATTAATCGTTTTAATATTGGATTACTTTTATCTGAAAATTCTTTAAAACCTTCTTCGTCTTCTTCTTTTAAATCGTCTGTTATTTTTTCTTTTATAGGTTCTTTTATGTTTTGTTGAACATTAGGCACCTCCTCTTCCACGTCTTCAATATCTATTTTCTCATCGGTTGTTATAGAACCGGTGTTGATTTTATCAATTGGCTCTTCGTCTTCATCTTCGTCTTCTTTATCTTCATCTTCTTTATCTTCTTCGTCTTCATCATCTTCATCATCTTCATTTTTTTTTTCTTCTTTTTCTTCTTCCTCATCTTCGTCTTCTTCTTCGTCATCGTCATCCAATAATATATTTAATAAATCATTATTCATTGAACTTACTTCGTCTTCGTCGTCATTTTCTAATAAATGAGCAACATTTGTAATAGTTTTTTCATTTTCTACCGCTTCTGCCATTTCTATTTTTTGTTCTTCAAGTTCTTCTTTTGTTGAAATTTTTTTACACAAGGTTTTGATATTGTCTTCTAATGGAGTATCTTTTAGTTGGTTAAATAAGATTTTAACAATAGAATCAATATAAACACTCAAGTTTTTCAAATAATTAATAGAGTCAATATTTTCAATGCTGATTGAGAGATTGCTTGAAGTAGTTTTTTTTAATGTTGTTAGAAATCCTGGGTTGTTTTTAATATTTAATTTTTTATAATTAAATGTATTTTGAACCAATTTAAGCGAGTTAATTACGCTTATTAATTTTGCTCGGGATTCGTCATATGATAATTTGTAATTCTCTTCTAATTTGTTTAATATTTCTGTTTCTGTAAATTTTTGTTTAATAAGTTCGATTATAAACGCCTCTTCTGAGTTCATTAAACTAAAATTGGATACGTGTTTATAACGCATTATTATTTCTTTTGGATCTTGCTTTATAACATTGAATAAAAAACTTATACAATTACTTATGGTTTTAAAAGTAGGTGCTCCTTTGATATTAATATTGGAAACATAGTTAATAGAATTAATTTCAATATTGGGTTTAGTTAATGTGTCAAATAATTCAATAGTATTATTAATAATTAAACTTTTAATGAATTTTATTATGGCATTCACATTATTAGCAATTAAAATATTTATATTTTCAATACTTATAATGTTTTTAAAGTCTATTTTCACATTAATAATACCGGTGTCTTCCAATTCAATTATAAACTCATTTACATTATTTATGAACAATTCTTCTTTAGAATTAACATAAAATGTTATAGTATGTGCTTTTCCTAGAAATTTTGCATATTTTAATATTAATGTTTTACTGAGCATTGGTATTTTTTTCTTATTATTTGTTTTATCACAATAAATACGATACAAATTTTCTAATTTTTTACCGGGATTGTATTTAACAAATGGATATAGTTCGCTGCTATTAAATAATTTAAATAACGTTTCTAACGAAATGTTTGAATTAATAGTGCTGTGAATATTTATATTAATATAAATTATTCCGCTATTTTCATATTTTAAACTGCTTGTGTTAACATTAATTGTTTCTAATAAAAATAAGAACTCATTTTTATTTTTAAAATTTTCGTTATTAAATAAATCTGTTGTCTTTTTTATTAATTCTGTTTTTTTTGTGTTAAAATCTCTCACATTAATAATATTTTTTAAGTATAATGAATTAAAATATATTTTAATTAATAACTCGTCATCCTCTATATTTTTAATTAGTTTAAAAAACTCGCTGGCCAAACAAACAAATATTGTATTGCGAACATTATATTCAAATAACATATTATAATTATTTATAGTTATATTATTGCTCGTTTGTTTTGTTAGATTTTTTTCATAATTATACGGATTAACAATAAAATTTTGATAATATTTTATAAAACTTTGACCTAGCGGTTTATATTCATGAATGTTTGTACTATTAATATAATTAATAGTATCATAGCTATATATTTCTTTAATTTCTAAATTGTTTAAGATGCTAGAACCTTCATAAATATTCTTAAAATAGTTTATTAGCATATTGCGAGTTAAATCATTCTTGTTATTATTTGTTAAATTAATATATAATTCATGTTTATTTAATATAGCTGGTGCTAATCCATACATATAAATTTCTTCAAAACAAATTTGTTGATCTTGACTAACTGTTTCGTTAATGGCTTGAATAAGTTTTAATTTTATTGTTTCAATTGTATCATCGCTATTTATAACATTATCAACAAATGTAATTACTGTGCCAAATGTATTTAAATACATTAAATCATTATCGTCAAAATCGACACCATTATTGAAGTATTTTTTATAGACGCTACTTTTTAAGAAAACCGAAGACTCGGAGTAATTAGTATTTAATTCTTTAACACTAATTAAAGATGATTCACTTGTCAAATATTTATTTTTTATAAATATATATAGTCTATTAAATTGATTAGCGTTATTAATATAAAATTTAAATATATTTGACATTTATATAAATAGTAGACTATAATTTTATATAAATATGATTGTAAATATTATTGCTGCCATTAGTAAAAATAATGGCATAGGCAAAAATAATGCGTTATTATGGAATATTAAAGAAGACATGGCAAAATTTAAAAGACTCACAACTGGAAATAAAAATAACGCTATTATTATGGGGCGAAAAACATATGAGAGTTTAAATAATGTAAATGGATTAGCAAACAGGGATAATTTAATTTTGTCTAAATCTCTCACTATTAATAAAATAAATAGTACAAATAGTACAAATATTGTTAAAACATTTGAAAGTCTTCAATGTTTAGAAGATTTTGTGAAGTCAAAAAACTATGATGAAGTATGGATTATTGGCGGAGAACAAATATATAAATTATTTTTAACTAATCACAATAATAAAAATACAATTTTTAACATTAACGAAATTATAATTACTTATATTGAAAAAGAGTTTGTTTGTGATAGTTATTTTCCTAATTTAGAAGATTACACAAAAATATACAATTTATATTTTTATAGCAAAAATATAGTAAAAACCGTAGACGCGACTATAAACTACAATGTTTATGATATTGTTTATAAATTTATTTAAGATCAAAATAAGGATTATCACTTATATTCATACCGCAATAACGTGCTGGTTCTTTTTGATAATCGACCGGATTATAAATATTTATTTCTTTTGCTTCTGTAATCATAAATTTAAAATTATTCCAAAATTCATCGTTGTGTCCAATTGATTTAGTAGCAATATGACTAACCTCATGTAGTGCTACATACATCAATGTATTTATATCAATTAAACGGCCTTTGTTATTTTTTTCAGTATCTAAACAAAACGCCAATTTTTCACCTTTATTTTCACTGTAGGCAGTAAATTCACTAGTAGGTAAAGTTTCATATATTTTCTTTGGATTATAACCATTTACGAGTCGTTGAACATTCTCTTTTGTAGGATACTTTTTTGACAAATGATTTACTAATTTATTTAAATTATTATTTACATGTGCTAATCTATCTGCTGCTAATTCTAATTTATTTCTATCACGGACACAATATTTATTACCATTAACATCTGATATAATACATTTTAAATTAAAAGTATCGCTATTAAAATATAATTTAGATACAATTATTATAATAAATATTACTAAAACAATATTAAAAATATTATTGGAAAATATTGTTGCCATTAATATTAAATTTTATAATAAAATTTTCGAAATTTTATTATAAAATTATGGTATTTTTACGAGCTATGTATGTCTAAGAACCAATTTCTAATACTTTTCTAAATTGATCTGCTTCAATTGTAGAAATATTCCATGGGCAATTAGTATTTGTTCTGGGATTTGGTGGTTCAGATCTTAATTGTAAATTGGGGTTTCTTAAACTGGAGCCTTGTGTGTTAATTCCGGTTAATTGACTTGGATTTAATAAATTTATGTTTCTTAAATCCGCATTTCCAACTGGATTTAAATTGGCCCATGAATTATTTGCATCGTTTGGTAATAAGTCCGACGGGTTAGCTATGGGTTTAGTTATTACACTGCTATCGGACTGAATAGACGAACCCATATTGCTGGCGGTTTGTGCGCTAGTAATTGTTGGGTAGCTATTTCCTGCTGGAACACTAGTATTTTGAATATCTAACATTCCTGAACTTGCTCCTCCTGATGTCATAGGTGATTGGAACATATTTTTTTCACCAGAATATTTATAGAAAGCTAGACCGACTACAACTAAAGCAATAATTCCTAAAACGTACTCCATTCTAAATCCTTTTGTAAACTTCTTCATAACTGTCATTTTATATAAAATAAACAATAAAAAATTTTCAATAATATTTAATTAATTAAATATTATCATTTACATAAAAATTTAAATTTACAGCATTATTTAAAAAGTATTTTGAGAGATAAAATAAAATAAAACTATTAATTACAATTTAATAACTCATTTTCTTCGTCGCTTGACGAATCGTCAAGAGTAGTATCTAAATTGTATTTCATTTTAATATTTTTTGCTTCTAAAAATGCTTCAATTGCGTTTTTTCTTATTTCTTTTGCTTTTTGCTTGGCTTTTTTATATATTTCTAAATATATCGTTTCGTGTGTTTTTATTTCAATAGGTTCACTATTTTCAGCAATAGTATCTAAATTATTTAATTCAATAGAACCATCATTATTACATTCAATTGTTTCTAAACTATTAATTAAATATTTAAAAGAATTACTTTCAATAGTACTATTAGTACTATTGTTGGATTGTTTTATTTCATTTTCTAAATTAGAATTAGACATTTCTTTTGATAACTGTTCAGATGTTTCTAAATCATCTTCTTTTTCTTCTATTTTTTTGTGTTCTATTTTCTTGTGTTCTATTTTCTTGTGTTCTATTTTCTTTTCTTCTATTTCTTTATCATATTGGTTTGAATTAATTTCTTGTTTATTTAATTTAATTAGTATTTGGTTTTCAAAACTATCGCATGGATATAATACCATAAATTGCACTAAAACAATATCAATAATAAAAGTGGATTTAGAAAATTTTATACCATTTATATTCAATAAAGGTATAAATTCATTAGAAACATCATAATCTAGCAAATCTATTTTTTTTTCATTTTCATCATATATAATAAGTTTATCTTGTTTTATATTTGTTTTAATTAGAAATTTTTTTCCGCCCTTATATGATCTCATAATAGGTGTTATATATTCTTGAATATCTTCGCTCGTTATATTATCCGAGTCATAAAACCATAATGATTTATTATTACATATTTCTTGAATACAAAATTCTTCTAAATTCTCAAAAAATTCAGCAACTAATTTTTCATTACTATTAAATTCGAGTTCGCAAAAGCATTTATTATTGGAATTAACAATTCCTTGTTTTGTTTTACATTTAGGAAGTTTAACATAAAAATTTTTATTGTTATTATTATATATTTTGCTAAAATAATTATTTGCGTTTATTAAAGAAGGGTTTTCTACTTTTAGATTGTTAAAATTGAAGTTTTCTGTAATATCATAAACTAGAGTATTCATTAATGAATTTATATTAAGTATAAGAAAAACGAAATAATATTTCCACGCAAAAATGTAATAAATAATAAATAATAAATTATAAATTATAAATAATAAATAATAAATATGGTTTCTAAAAATACGTTGGCAGAGTATTGTATTAATTTTCTTAAAGCAGAAGAAACAAAAAAAGAATTACAAAATATATTAAATCCCATGTTGGAATATTTTTTGAAAGAAATACATATATATTTGTGTTTTTTTTTATTTTTTATATTTACTAGTTTTATTCTTCATTTAGGAGTATTAATTTTATTGGTTCAATATAACAATAAATTAAAAAAACAATCGTTGTCTAAATAAAATGTGTAATTAAAAATTTAATTTAGAAGTATTTAATATATTTAAATATTATCTTTCTCTCTTTCTGTATTTATTTATTTATTTATAATATAATTTTTATCTTTTTATATATTATAAAAAGAATGAGCAACGAATTCAACGGAGGAATGAGCAAACATCAAGAACAAGAACAAGAACAAGAACAAGAACAACAACAACAACAACAAGGTATGGGTGGTGGTCGTAGAAGAAGATCGCGCACAAGAAGAGGAAAAAGAGGAAGAAAAGGAAGAGGCGGTTATTTAACAGATATCGCAGTTGCGGCAGGTTTCCTTGGTGCTACTCAATTAGCAAAAAGAAGAGCAGGTTATGGTTTTACAGGAAAAAACGGCTATTCGGGCAATACCAGAAGAAGAGGTTCAAGAAGATCCAAAAGATCGTCAAGATCTAGAGGTAGGCGTTAAATTATAACTTTAGCAATATAAGATTATAAAAAACTAATTTATAATATTTTTTATTTTAAAAAAAATATTATTAAGTAAATAAAAATAAGTAAATAAAAATAAGTAAATAAAAATAAGTATATGAATATTGAAGATAGCATAAAAAAATGGGTGGTCTTAGACAACCAACATAAAAAATTAAATAGCCAAATTATAACATTGAGAGATGAAAAGAACAGTTTAACAAAAAATATTATATCCCATTATGATTCAAAAAATGCTAACTATCCAAATATAAATATTAGCGATGGAAAATTGAGTTTTATTGAACAAAAGCAAACCAATCCTTTAAGTCTTAAATTTTTAGAGCAATGTTTTGAAGAATTTTTTGAAAATTATGACTCAAGTTCAATAAAAGATGAACTTATTGAATTTATAAAATCAAAAAGGACACATACTATTAGTAAAAATATTAAACGTGTTTATAATTAATTTTTTTATTTTTATTATTTTTTTGTCTAGTGTTTCTCTTTCTACTTTGTATTCTATTCTTTCTCTTTCTAGTTTGTTTTCTTCTTTGTTTCCCTTTTCCATCTTTAAATGCAACGTAATCAGAATGAACAGCATCTTCTTTCTTAGTCTTAGTCATAGTCATGGCCTTATTTTTTATAACATTTATTCGGTCTTTTATATATTCTCTAGTTCTTGAGAAGATATTTTTAACTTTAGGTAATATATAACTGTATTTTTTATAAGTTATAGGTTTATAATAAGGATTATCTGCAACATTGGACATATACGTATAAACAGGAATCTTAAATGTTGTAGGTAAATGTGGAAATGGGTCATCTTTTGTTGGGTCTATTTTCAATGTGGTTCTTAAATTTGTTCTATTAATACTAGTGTATTCATATGTTCGATTGGTCAGTGTTAAATAACCACCAGGTGGAAGCAAATATTCAAATTCAGAATAATCACTCGTAAATGAATCTGATACAAGTCCAAGATAATTAATTAGAGAAATACCTCGAGTGCTTTCGGGTATTTCTATACAAATTATAGTATTTTCTCCCTTATTTAGGTTATATAAATCCGTTGAATTTATAACATTACTTTCAGGATTAGGAGTACACCAATAATCACATAATCGTAATAAAATAGATGTTGATGTAAACTGATTTAAATAAATATAAGGTGCCAAATTGCCTTCCGGTGTAAGCAAAGGTGCTCCATTGTGTAGTTTTTGATAACATCTAAAAACACAGAATTTAGCCGTACAAGGTGTAGTTTTTGTAAATGCATTTAATGTATTATAAATATATGTATCATACTCATTATCCCAAGTAATAGGAGGAGCGGGGTTTTTTAATTTATCATATATTTCTATAATATCCTTGAAGTCTAAGTCTAAATCATCATTAGTTAATTTATTCTTAGCTATTGTTTTCCGCATGCTAGCATTCATATTACTAAATAGTGATCCAAAATATTCTTTTAGACCATTTTTAATATCGTCTTCAATATTAAAATTATGTAATATTTGGGTCAATTCACCTATCCCTTTTGATGCGAAAAAACGTATAGCATCTTTCATTTGTTCATCAATAGTAATGCCATTTTTTTCCTCTAATTGAGGTTTCTCTAAACTATCATAATGGATTTTATTTGTTTCTCTTAAATAATCATCATATATTTCATATTTTTTGTATACTTCTAAATCATCTAATTTTATAATTTTAAATTGCGGTAATGGTTCTAAATCCATATTTTATATATATTTTTTGAATAATATATATAAAATATATATAAAATATATATAAAATGTATATAAAATATATATAAAATATATATAAAATATATATAAAATATAT